>Ga0307515_10005011_pt1 | contig 27019 bp, 11 predicted proteins | sample 17_EM_MG_FD_194513 | JGI IMG/M metagenome (GOLD analysis project Ga0307515, IMG submission 194513) | Populus trichocarpa ectomycorrhiza microbial communities from riparian zone in the Pacific Northwest, United States - 17_EM | ecosystem: Host-associated > Plants > Roots > Unclassified | place... | reverse complement strand
AAGTTCTATACAAAGTTCTATATAAAGTTCTACACGAAGCTCTGCATAAAGCTCTGCACGAAGCTCTGCACAAAGCTCTATATAAAGCTCTGCACGAAGTTCTACACAAAGTTCTGCACGAAGTTCTACACGAAGTTCTGCACGAAGTTCTACACGAAGTTCTGCACGAAGTTCTATACGAAGTTTTGCACGAAGCTCTGCACGAAGCTCTACACGAAGCTCTGCACGAAGTTCTACACGAAGCTCTGCACGAAGTTCTATACAAAACTCTGCATAAAGCTCTACACAAAGCTCTATATAAAGCTCTTAACAAAGCTCTACATAAGGCTTTACACAAGGCTCTATATAAAGCTCTGCGTATAGAGGCTCTACACAAGGCTTTACGCGAAGCTCTACGTATAAAGGCTCTACACAAAGCTCCGTATTGGGTCCCCGCTATATTCCCAATAGCCTCTATACGTACCTCTGCCAAGTATACCCCCTATATATATCTAGGTAGCTACCTTATTTTTTACCCTTCCTTCCTTATATCTTTTCTACCTAGGGGGACACCAGAATAACAGCTAGTAAATAACCGTCGCTAGAGCCAGACGACCGTTGCCAGAGCCGGACGACCATTGCTAGAGCTAGATAACCCTCGCTAGAGCCGCACAATTATTGTTAGAGCTAGACGACTATTATTAGAGCTAGACGACTGTTGCCGGAGCCAGATAACCGTCGCTAAAGCTAGATAATCGTTGCCAGAGCTGGATAACCGTTGCTAGAGCTAGACGACCGTTATTAGAGCTAGACGACCGTCGCTAGAGCTATATAACCGTTACCAGAGCTAGATAACCGTTGCTAGAGCTAGATAACCGTTTAAATAACTAGCTAGCGAACACTATAAACGATTTAATTAATTAATTAAATTAAGGTAACATAGACGGGTAGGCATAGATAGGTAGGCATAGATAGGTAGGCATAGATAGGTAGGTATAGACAGATAGATAGATAGATAGACAGATAGATAAACGGGCGGATGGGTACGCAGGTAGGTAGGTACGCAGGCAGGCAGGTAGGCAGGCAGGTAGGTCAATAGGTAGGCAGGTAGAAGAGAACTATCGCTATATTATATTAAATTATTTAAAATAATATAATTTATTTTGCACTAACTGTATAGACTAAGCAAATACTATTAAGTGTGTAGGAAGAGCAAGATATATAGAATGTGTAAGAAGGGCATTATATATAGAATACGCAAGGAGGGCATTATATATTAATTGCGCATTAAGTGTAAAATGCGTAATCAGCTATACTATCTTATTAAATATAGCAGTATGCCGCACTGTATTATTAAATACAGCAGTATACTGCACTATATTATTAAATACAGCAGTATACCGCACTAGATTATTAAATGCAGCAGTATACAGCAGTATGCCGCACTGCATTGTTAAATGCAGCGGTATGCCGCACCTTAGTCGATACTATACGCTACACGTTATAGTGCGCGGAATGCGCATTTAGCCGCCAAATGCTGCCAAATGCTGCGAAAATGCTGGTAAATTTTTTCCTGACGTAATGCGGACTACTTCCTTACTACTAGAGCTAAAATAGCCTACGTCTTTGGCTATACCGGCAAAGACGTATAGATATACCTACGTCCGTAATACACATAAGACTTAGTAAATCCCTTCCTTTCTAGAGAAGAGATAATTAACTACCTATCTTTTATCTATAAGAACCCCTTTAAGGTATAGAACGCCCGCCTTAATTATAAAAGCCTAAATATAAAAATAACGGAGACCTTTTTAGCCTTTTAGACCCGCTTTCTACACCTAGTTAGCTAAGCTTAAATTCCCTAGAAAGATTTAATGCTAGACCTATTTAACAAGCTTACCCTAGACCTGCAGCGAGCTATACTGCTAGTTTTTACTACTATATAGACGCTAAAGGAACTTACAGACTAGTGCTTGGCTATTAACTAAGGCCTCTATTAAATTAAGGCACGAGCTAAACGGTATAAAGCCCGAAACTCTTTAAACCAGACTACTATAAAAACGGCCTATAGTGCCCTAGTATAATTAGCAACTCCCGTAGCACTAGCTATATAGCCTACTATTAATTTAGTAGCTAGCCGTGCGGCTAGTTCTACTACGGGTCTAGCGTATACTTAGCCTATATATAGCGACCCCTAAAGATAGGCCCTTAGCGATTAAGGAGCTTACTTCTTATGCGGTTAGAAAGGCTACTATATAAAGGACTGCTCAATAAATAAAAAAACGGACAAGGTTTTATTAATCTAGGAGGATAGCATAGAGTTAGAAAAAGAGGAACCCTAAAGAAAGACTTCCCTCTAGGGTTAAAAGGGATTAATATGTTATATATTAATCTAGGTTAGCTAATTAATAGAAGAAGCTGCACTATCCCTTATACTTTATTTTATAATAGATATTAAGTTTTAACCTCTGCTTTAGCTAACTCTAGAGCAAATACCTTTACTTTAATAGATACCTAGTATATCGTAAAGCTGGCTAACTTTTTAAATACACCTATTAAAGAACTGCCTAAACTAATTTCTATTCGCGGGTATAACGGACGGATAGGGCCACCTATTATAACTATCTTATGAATTTACCTCCGCGTTAATAGACGAAGGCAGTATAACGTTCCCTTCCTTATTATAGACCTAGGAAGCTATAATATAATCTTAAAAAGAAAATGGCCACCCTATTTAGGCTTATAGCTTAATATATAAAGTAGGCGGCTTATTTAGCCTAAAACCCTACCCCTAACCCCTTCTTTTATAAAAGAAATCAGTATTATAATAGAAAACCTTATACGGCCCTAAATTAATACTATTTATTAAGTAGATACTATACGTAGAGATAAGGCCTTTAAGAAAGATATATAGCGTAACCCGTAACGGATCCATATACTACACCACCTCTAGACTAGCTATATTACGCCACCCGCACTAAGGACTTAGGAAGCTAGTAGTAATCTAGCTAAGTTAACTACGGAGGATTTAGGCCCTACGCAGCTATAAAGAAAAGCTAGAAATATTGGACGCTATACTAAACTAATAAATAGTAAAGATAACTTATGGAAAATAGAATATAGGCTAAGGAAGACTATAAATACTATCTATAAAATATAACCCAACGGATATCCGTAAAGAAACTAGCGGACCTCCTACTAGTTAATATCTACTATATTAGTGCCGTAAGATTCTACTAGAACTTAGTTTAGCCTAATACTATTGTCTTTACAACTAGCTTATATAAAATTAATTAAATAATTAAGGGAAAAAAAAGTAAGTTTAGTAGATAAGAAAGTAAGCTTATAGATAAGGAACTAGTAGAATAAAAGCTGCCCTATTAACACTAGAAATTTAAGGATGTATTCTCTAAAGTAGCGTCTAATATACTTCTACTTTACTAACCATATAACTATAAGATTAAGATTAAGCAGGGTAAGGAAAATACCCTTAGCTTTAGCCCCCTTTATAAGCAGTTTATTACCGAATTATAGGCTATAAAGCAGTATCTTATTAATAACCTAAATAAGGGCTTTATTAAGCCTAGCTAAGCCCCTTTTACCTCGCCTATTCTCTTTATTAAAAAGCTAAATAAAGGACTCCGCTTTTATATTAACTACTATAAGCTAAATAATATAACCTATAAGGACCGCTATCCGCTACCCCTATTTAATAAGACTTTAGCCTAAATAAGTAGAGCTAAGGTTTTTATAAAGCTTAATATCCGCTAGGCCTTTTACTAAATTAGAATAAACCCTAGGTTTAAGGATCTTACTATATTTTAAACCTGTTACGGAATATATAAATATAAAGTACTCCCTTTTAGACTAACTAATAGACTAGCTATGTACTAGCGGTATATAAACAATATACTCTCCAACTACCTTAACAACTTCTATACAGCCTATTTAGATAATATTATAATCTACTTTAAGAACAAGCTAGAATACGAGGAGTACGTCTATAAAGTCCTATAATAGCTCTATGAGGTTAGCCTTTAGGTTAATATTAAGAAGCTAAAGTTTAGTATTAAGCGTATAAAGTACTTAGGTTTTATTATTAGTATAGATAAAATTAAAGCCGATCTAGAGAAAACGGCTATAATTAACTAGTAGGCACCCCTACGGACCGTAAAGGGGGTATAATTATTTTTAGGTTTTTATAACTTCTATTAACGCTTTATTAAGAACTATAGTAGGATTACCTAGCCTCTTAACCGTTTTACTAAAAAAGACCAGCCCTTCTACTTTAACGCTATATATAGGCAGGCCTTTAATAAGCTTAAAAAACAGCTAGTATTAGTTCCTTTACTTGCCTATTTTAACCCGGAATAGCCCTTAATACTAAAAACTAATACCTTAAATAGCGTAATAGCTAGTGTTTTTTTCTTAGAAGTAACTGGATAGAGAATAGCACCCTATTATATACTATATAAAGACTATAATAAATACTAAGCTAAACTACTATATCTATAATAAAGAAATACTAGCTATTATCTCTAGCTTTTAGCACTAGCGTATATAGCTAGAGGGGACCCCTAAGCCTATTAAGGTAGTTTTAGATTGTAAGGCCCTAGAATACTTTATAATAACTAAGGCCCTTATAGCCTGGCCGGCACGCTAGGCGAATATCCTATCTTAATTTAACTTCTTAATTATATATAAACTAGGCGCTATAAATTATGCGGACGCTCTTATAAGGCGCAAATAAAACCTAAATAACTAGGCTGTTGCGAAGATCTCATTATAGACTTAAACGCTACTATAACTAGAATACCTTAACCCTTAGATATAGGTAGAACTAAATATAGACTTCTTAGCGCTAAGATATATCCTATTAACTTCTCTAAACTTAACCTTATTAATAAACTACTATAGGCTAACCAAACAACCCCCTCTTTATAGAAGTACTGCAAAAAGGCAAAGAATGTTACTAGCCTATAGTCTCTTAAAAACGGATTACTTAAGTACTAGGAACGGCTAGTAGTAGCTAAGGAATAAAAATTATAAACCTAGCTTATTACCAAAGCTTATACCTAGGTCTCTACGGCCTACCCTAGAAAAAATAAAACCTATAAAATTATTAGTAACCGCTACTACTAGCCCGGAATAGTTATAGATATTAACCACTATATATAGAACTATAATAACTGCCATAGATCTATAATTCTACAAGATAAGACCCTAGGACTATTAAAGCCACTCCTAATACTAAAACGCCCCTAGTAGTATATCTCTATAGACTTCTATAAACTACCTATAGACCGTAATAGATATGATATAGTTATAATCTTAGTTAACTACTTTAGTAAGCGCCTGTTCTTAATCCCCTATTATAAAAATATTAATGCTAAAGAGGCGGCCTAATTATATATCTACTACGTCTACCAAATTTACGGACTACTAGATACTATTATATCCGATTATAGGCCGTAATTTATATTAGCTTTCTAGAATAAGTTTACCTAGATCTTAAGTATTAAGCTAAAGCTTTCTATAGTATACCACTCCTAAATAAATAGTTAGACGGAAATTATAAATTAATACTTAGACTAGAGACTTCGGCCCTTTATTAACTACTTTTAAAATAACTAGGTTAAACTGCTACTCCTAATAAACTACGCCTAAGCAACCCTACCTTATAACTCTATAGGATTTGCCCCTATCTAACTAGAAATAGGCTACTTACCCTATATAAGCTTTAACTAGGAAAAACTAAAAGGACCCTAGACTGTACGCGAAAAACTATTTTATAAAAAAGCCTAGTAGTACGCCAAGCGCTTAGAAGAAGCATAAATAGTAGCCCGTATAAATCTAGAAAAGGCCTAAAAATTAATATAATAGTAGGCGAATAAGTATAGGCAAGAGCCTAACTTTACCGTAAAAGATATAGTCTAGGTTATAATAAAGAACTAAAAGACGGAATAACCTAGCCGTAAGCTAGACTATTAGATAGTAGGACTATATAAGATCCTTAATAAAATAGGTAACTTATATAAGGTTAAGCTCCTAGACCTAATTAAAGTTTACCCTATTTTCTTACTAGATAAGCTACGGAAAGCTATAAATAACCCGCTACTTAGATAAAAGAATAAGCCCCTACTACTAATTTAAGTTAATAGCGACGATAAATAGAAAGTTAATAAAATACTAGCCTATAAACTAGTATAAGGGACGCTATAATACCATATTTAATAGAAAGGCTACGATCTAGACCTAACCTAGTACCCTGCTTAAAACTTTATAGGCTACCCCTAAAAGCTTAAAGAATTTTATAACTAATACCCTAATAAGCCCAGACCTCTAAAGTACCTAAATAAGTAAATAGAGTGCTAATATAGCGAAGATAATAAGCTACCTATTAAGCATAAGGATAAGAATACCCTATAAATATAATACGGATATATAAAGCCTAAGGGCAGGCTTTTTTGGAGGGGGGGGGTAATATTACAGCGCTAGTGGAAACCGGTAGATTGTAGTAGTGGATTGTGGTGGACAATTGTAGACAGTTTCTTACTGTTTTAGACAGTCGTAGTTACGTAACTAGATAATCGCATAAAACCTCAAGCGGCGCTACTCTTCTTCCCTTTTCCTTTCTCTAGCTTTAGATCCTTGTTTATAGACAATCCAATCGTATAGGCTTACCCGACCCTTTTGCCGTGCTTATGCCTTAATTGACTAAGTCGCTAATAATAACCGTTGCCAGAACTAAATAACCGTCACTAGAACTAGATAACCGTTGCCAGAACTAGATAACGACCGTTTAAATAACTAGCTAGCAAACACCACAAACAATTTAATTAATTAATCGATTAAATTAAACCAAAGCTTTAATATTGGCCCGTTACCGAATCGAATTAAGGCCTCCTAGGGAGGCAACCCACACGACTACCGTTTGAATGTAATTAGAGCCTTTAATCGGGCCAACCCTTCCCCTAAATTAAATTAGACACTAATACAGGCAGATAGGTAGATAGGTAGATAGGCAGATAGGCAAATAGGCAGATAGGCAGGTAGGTAGGTACTAGGCCTAGTTAGGAAATCAGTACACGGCCAGCGGATTATTGGGAATACCGCTAATTAACGGTTTAGAGCCTCTGCGAGAGCCTTACCCTTATCTCCTTAATTAATCGATTGCTTGACGCCTAAGTAGATATAGATATAGACATAGACATAGATATAGGTGGTAGGTAGGAAGGATCGATTTAGATTATTTAGATAGCTTAAAGTATTCTATATATAAAATAGGGCCTAAAATTAACCTAATTTTTATATTTTAACTGCTATAAATACTGGAGTATTAATATACCTTATTTTGAAGTCTATAATTTTAATTATCCTAATTATTTTAATTATCCTAATTATTTTAATTATCCTAATGGTCCTAATGGTCCTAATAGCCCTAAAGGTCCTAATAGTTTGTATAGTCCGGACGGCCTCCTAACAGGCTCCTAATAGGAAGCCGAGTATAAGTGTCTTTTAAAGATCCTAGCAGCCCTAACAGAAGCTATTAGGAGCCTATTAGTACTATTAAGAGGTATAAACAATTTGTTAATAAAGAGAGGTATATAGGCTAGGGTTTAATAACACGCCCAAACTAATTATAGAACGACTAACTAATTATAATTTTATTACGCTAGATTATACAAAGGTATTTTGCCCGTGCTATTTAGTAAAATACTAATAAGAGCTAATAGCTAAGTAATAACCGCTTCCGTTCTAACGCGATAGTTACTAGCATAGCTAGTATATTCTACGGTAAAGGAAGGAACGGCCTTACCTAATTACCCTGCTCTTATAATATATTTAAAAAGCTTACCAGTAATACTATTACTTTTATTTTAATAGCAATATATTGTATAATTAAGGAGTATAGAACTGGGTCTAAGAGAACAGATAGCTTTTATAGCTCCGTTGTTAGCGGTTAGTATATATTTAGTATTTTACTACCTATTATTATTCTCTAACCCGTTATAGAAGCCTATACTAACCTATTAGCTAGCTAGAATTAGATATCTAAAAAACGGCAAACTAGAATCTAGCTGCGGCTTTAGCCTATAGTTATTAAATATACTACGGGCCTAATGCCGGATTAATTAACTATAGATATTATTAAGGACCCGTATAAAGATAACCTTAATAACCTTATAGCGGATCTAAGCAATAACATAAGAGAGAGGTTCCTCGCAAGTCTTAGTAATAATAAAACTAACACAGTTAATAACTTAGGCTATTTATTAGTGAGCCGGACTATGCTATCTAGTCTACTAAGTCTGTCCTAAAGGGAGAGCTCTAGAGTAGGCTAGACTAGTCTACTAAGTATATTCTAACTAGAGAGCTTTAGAGTAAGCTAGAAATCTAGGGCCCTATTACTCCTATAATATTTACTAATTTAACTTTTAGAACTAGCTAAGTTTGTTAAATTTAGCAGAATATATATCCTCCGCCCTAATATACTACTTTATCCTAAATATATAAACCGGTAAGCGTAGGCTAGAAAGGTTTAAATCTAATAAGTCATTTATATAATTCAAGCAGTACTATAGTCTTATAAAAAAAACAGCTATAGCTAGTATAATAACAGGAAAGCAATATTAAATTTAATTAAGGATAAGGAGTAGTATATAAAGTTTATAATATATGCTCTAGACTCTAGTATAGAAGAGCTAGTAGAGTTTTTGGTAGGAGATTAAGTATAGGACTTTCCATTCTCTTCTATAGGATAACTGCGGCTTCTTTATTGTATATACTAGCTCTTAATCTACCTTTCTTTTAGCCTATATCTGCTACTCTTAGTAGCTACTTTTTGGCTATATATATATGCTCTACTAGTAAAGCTAAATACTTATAGTATATTATTGTTGCAGGGAGAGCAGGAAAGGTCTTATACTTTTAGAATATATTATAAAACAGTTAGGATATTATATTAAATTATCCAAAATAATATAATAGATTATATAAAGAAGTGTATATAATTTGCCTTGCTGGCCTTATAAACAGCTTTAAAGTAGCCTTTATTTATTATCTAAAATATTCTATTAGTACAAAAGAGGTAGGTAGATCTAAATACAATTATAGTTACTAAACGCGTAGGAACCATTAAGGCCATTAATAGGGGACAATATTTTGCCGATATATAGTATTTAGCTAAAATAGATATATAGTTTTTACGGCGTTTTTTATTAGGCGGCTTATAGCGTAATATAGCTAACTATTAAGAGTAGTATAGCAATTAATATTACTATTTGGCTTATTCTTAAGTTAGTTATTAAAAAAAGAATATAGTTTACTTCTTTTATCTAAATAAGCAGGAGAATTAGGAAGATATTTAGGTAGCTTTTTTATAGGGGCACTAATTAACAAATTTAGGGTGAAGAGGCTAGTTTTAGACATGCTCTTTCTACCTAATATTTATAGGTTAATACCAGTAGGGATAGATAGAGGTGATAGTATAGTAAACGATAAGTTTTAGTAGATTTCTTTAATTTCCCTTTTTAGAAATTTAATTAACTTATAATATCGAGCTTTTTAATAGGTAGGGGTTTCTATAAAGACCTATTATAGACTCTTTATTTATTTAGTAACTATAGTCTATAGGTCGCTTATAGATATAAGGTCTTTTAGGTTATTTTATATACTAAATAGGGCGGTATAGGGTATAGGCTTAACGCAATTAAATATTACAAAGTATAAGCGACGATAATATATAGCAAAGTAGATATTATTAAGCTATGTATATAAACTATATAATTAAATTAAAACATTATATAAGAAAAGGAACTAAAAAATAGAAAAATGGAGTATATATTATTATAAGGTTACTAAGCTGTACTATATATAAAATAGATTTAAGTGACGGTATAAGTTTTACTAGCTCTATTTATTAAGCCAACTAATTAGAATTTTCCATCCCGGGGATAGAAAATCGCTATTAGCTTAGTTAAGGCAGTAATCGGAACTAATATCTTTGTAGTAGAAATAGGTAGACGCGTATAGAGTGTTATAGGGTGGTCCTATAACAATAGGCTAGGCGAAGGCGAAGCGCGTAAGACTAGCTAGAAGGTTATACCTAGGTTTTTCCCTTACTGAGAATTTTTCCTATAAATATAAGGTAAAAGCCTATATAGACTTAGAAAAGGGACCAAATCGGGCAATAAATAGAATTAATATTATTAATATTTATACTAATAGTATAGTAGTTTACTAGGGTATTAAGAAGGTTATTATTTATAGCGTAGTAAACAAATTGCTCTATAAGATTATGCTAGCTACAATAGCTTATAATATTATATTATTTATAAAGTAGATCCTAGGTAATTTAAATAGCTTGGCTAATATACTATCTTAATTTTAGACCATGGCTATTTATTAATTCTGCCTATACTAGGCACTTAAATTATTATTAATAAAGCTAATAAGTTTTTAACTAGGTGCTATAACTCTATTAAACTACTTATAACTACCTATAAACTTTTAAAATATTATTAACGCGCTATTTAATCTCTATACGCTCCTTCTCCAGCATAGCCTTACGCTAATAACGCGTAGAAACTATTCCTTAGTAGTTAATAGTTAGAAGTTATACTACGTACTTAAAGGAGTCTTTCTTTACCTAGCTAAGCCGTATAATTTAGATAAATAGATTGCCTAATACGCGTTTAGTACCTCCTAGCTATCCCTTAACCCGCTAAGGTGCAATACTAAGCTATATTATACACTAACACCAAGAACAAGATAGGGCTATTCTATATATAAGATTCTGTTCTGCACAATAGGGCCCTATTAGAAGGAACACCTAGTAAAGCTTAACTCTAAGGACTAGCCTACAAATATATATATACATAGAAATCACGGGTTTAAATAATCCTGCGTCGCTATAGTCTTATTATAGTTACTAAGAATTAGGTTAAACAAGAGCCTCTAATTAGATAATCCTTATCGATAACTAAGAGCCAGAGTTAGCAAGTTAAGGGATAAGTAAGTAGGCTTAAGGCCGAAACCTTACAAGCCTATATCTTTATAATTTACTTATATTACGTAGATTACAATATCTTAATTATAGCATTTAAGGACCCTATAGTATACCAATTATTTACTAAAGCAGCTACTACCTCTCCCTTAGTAAAAAAGGTTAAGTAGCCTATTATTAGGGATATTTTAGCCTAGATAGTAATATATAGCTCCTTATTACCAGAGATTAATACTAATATTACGTTTACCCTTATATTTACTAAATTTTTATAAATAGGTAAAATTATATTTATTATGGCGAAGCTTAAGAACTAAATAACTTTCTTAGTAAGAAAGGCTACCTAATATAATATTACTTTTGCGCCTAACGAGATAATATTTTGCCTTAAATAGAGTAAAGCTAATAAGTAATACTACGGCGTTCATGTTGCTATTGCGGCAGTAGGTAGCCTATTATACTTAGTCGCTATTATAATAAAGCTATTAAATAGGGACCCTTAACTCCTTAACTTATTCTTATTTAGTTTTAACAGCAAACTCTTTATCTCTTTAGTAGTTTATAAGATCCTTTCCTCCTATTTAATAGCCGCTAGGGTACTACCTAGTTCGCTAAAAATTTAGGATGTTTATATTAGTAAATTTAATAACTAGGTTAGTGATTATTAGAAGCCTTTTACCTATATATTAAAACTTAAACCGCTAGCCTTTATTGCCTTAATTCTTACTTTTAGCGTAGTATACTGCTCTTAGTATAAGGATTACTAAGTAATAAGTAAAAGATATTAAAGGCCGCTAAGGCGCTAGTAGTAAGTAAGCTAATAGTAGTTTTCTATACCAGGTATAGAAAATCCTAATTAGTTAGCTTATAAGTTAGGGATTATAAAATATAGTAGAATGCGGCAGTATAGTAGAATATAGTAGAATATAGCAGAATACGGTAATATAGTAAAATATAACAAAATGCGGTAATGTCTTATTAAATATAAAAGCTTTACTTAGGGATATCTAGTCGCTTTAAAGCAAATCCTTAGTAGATTTAAGTACTAGGTACTAGTAAAACCGCTAAAAACTAGCCCTAGAGTAACTATATAACCCTATACCTCTCAATTATATAGTAAATATTAAATGTCCCCTTATGTAACTGCGATAGATAAATACTAGCGTCTATATATTACTTAGTAGTATTTATTTTAATAATATATAATATTAAGACCTTTTATAATATTTGCGAATATTAAATATAGTTACTCTATAACTAATTTACTTTTCCTATTTACTATCTCTTATATTTAGTATATATTAAATATAGATAGCGCTTTAAGATAATTCTTTAGTAGGTACTAGAATCTAGTAAAACTGCTAAAAACCCGCCTTAGCGCGACTACTATAGTTAGAGATATCTAATTGCTTTAAGACAAATCCTTAGTAGATTTAAGTGCTAGGTACTAGCAAAACTGCTAAGAACTAGCCCTAGAGTGACCTTATAGCCCTGCGCCTCCCAATCATACGGTAAAAATTTAATATCCCCTCACGTGACTGCGATAGATGGATATACGCGTTGTTTTGATTCTAGTGTTTGCGCACGGACCATCTACTCTGAGGACCCCATCGTGTTAAGGGATAAGACCTTAATCGAGAGCTATCCACGCCTCCTTACAAGCCTTAATTAGGCGCTCTAAATCCTTCTTGCTTTACCCTATCTGTTCGAGCTATAGATAAGGCTTAAGAACCTTCCCTTTTAGTGCTAATTAAAGGTGCTTAAGTCTTGGCGCTGTACCGGCTAAAAAGATCCAGCGCCACCAACAGGCTGCAGGCAACATTGAAACCTCTATCTAATTTCTCATTTTCAAACTTCATACTTGCACATCGCAGGAGTAGCCGACGCGTCTCCGCGTCCGTACGTTCGTTTGTCTTCTTTTACTAGGCTACGCTTGTTTACAATAGCAAGCAACGAGAGCATCCAAATGCGTCCGCTTCCAGACGCTACACATGAAGGCGTAAACACTCACAAAGACGAAGTAACACATGCACCCTCACTAATAGGGGCAAGTCAAGAAGCATGCCCTCCAAATCCTGAGCAGGATGCCGCAGCCCCGAAGTACCCTTCGGGCATTAGATTCTGGCTTGCTGTCACGACTCTCTGTCTTGGGATATTTCTCATTACGCTGGTGCGTCAAGCTCGCGCCTCCTGCTAATGCTAGACTCCTGATATTAACCCTCCCAACCTCTCCCCAGGATAGCACCATTATTGCCACCGCCACCCCCTTCATCTCGGATGAGTTCCATTCACTCAAGGACGTCGGATGGTACGCCAGTATCTACCTCATGGCCATCTGCATGTCCCAACTCCCATTTGGCAAGTTGAGTGCGCGTTACCCGATTCGATGGATCTACAGCGCCTCCATGCTTCTCTTTCTAGTCGGCTCCGCTGTCTGCGGCTCCGCGCCTAACTCTCCAGCCCTCATTGCTGGCCGCGCTATTGCCGGATTCGGATGCTCCGACCTTCTGGTCGGCGCCTTTTCTCTCGTTCCCTTCCTCGCCCCAACCCCGAAACGCCCCATTCTTCTCAGCTTTATGTCGGTCGCCCGTGCACTGGCTGCGACCTGCGGTCCCTTGGTAGGTGGAGCACTTACCCAACGGGTCTCGTGGCGTTGGAACTTCTATATCAATCTACCCCTCGCTGTTTTCATCGAAGCCGCCTTCCTCCTCTCTGTCCGCCCGCCGAAGCGCGAAACCGAGGCCTTCACCTCGTGGGCGGACTTCTTGCAGACGCTCGATCTTGTCGGCCTCGCGGCCCTGGCGCCGTCGGTCGTCTGCCTCCTCTTGGCGCTGCAGTGGGGAGGAATCTACTATCCGTGGGGGGACGCTCGCATCATCGCGTTGCTGGTTCTCTGTGGCGTCCTAGGTCTAATCTTTGTTGCTATCGAAATCCGGCAGGGCGCCAAAGCAATGCTCCCGGCTCGCATCTTCACCCAGCGAACCATCGTATCTGCGTCCCTTTTCGCCTTGTGTACAACTGGAGCTATCTTCGTCCTCACTTACTACCTTCCGGTGTAAGACCCTTTTCCGCCATCTTCGATCCATACTGACTGTAGGCTTGTAGATTGTTCCAAGGAGTCAAAGGGGCAACACCAATCCAGTCAGGAGTATACACCCTTCCATGGGTTATTACGAGTACTATCACTCTTCTTGCAGGCGGAGCACTTATCTCTAAGCTGGGCTATGCTGACGCTTTTATGCTTGCTGGATCCGTCTTCTGCACTATAGGATCCGGCCTCTTCACCACGTTCAATACAGACACGAGTGACGGCAAATGGATCGGCTATCAAATCATATTTGCCATAGGGGCGAGCCTCTCCGGCGTAACTCCCATTATGGTTGCACAGAAGGCCCTCCCCCTTCAAGACATTCCCATCGGCTCCAGTTTGGTTATGTTTACCCAGACAATCGGTGGGTGAGTCTTCGGAACACCGCAGTTCTAAGTAGCAGATGGAGTACTGATGTAATTCATACATTACAGTTCAATCTTCGTTTCCGTGGCGCAAGCGCTCTTTACGAACAATCTAGCCTACAGCTTGCAACGTCTCGGAATAGCTGGCTTCGACGCGAGTACAGTCTCGAACGGTGGTATCACAACCATTACACAGGGTTTGTCTGAAGATGTCAAGAGGATGGTGCTGCGCGTTGTCAACGACGCCCTAACGAAGTCATGGCAGCTTCCCGTAGTCCTGAGCTGCGTCTCCATCATTGGCGCCCTAGCGGTGGAGCACCGCAAGATGGAAAAGGTCAATTAGTCTGGATTGGCAGCAGTGGCCAGAGGGAAATTCTAGCAAACTTGTAAGACGTGAAAAGGTTTGTGTATTTATTCTCAATTGCAAGGATCTTGCGGAAGTACGCATACAGAAGGCACCTTACCTCCCACGAACGAAAGTGACCTAAATTCTGGTCTTGATCTCGCGAGATTTCTCGTACTAGAAACTTCTGCGAGCGATAGAGCCTTTGGCATGTTAGTGACTTGGCCCTTATACATTAAATTGCCTGAAGTACTGTATTATTAGCTTTACGCGTCAATTCTGGTGCATTGGAAAACATGGGAGGACACTGCCCTGCATATCCATGGAGGTTACTGGGGCCTGGCAGCTTTGTGCTGCAAGCCAATCTGAATCCTTGGGGCGACGAAGAGGGGGTCGGCTGTTTCCCTTTCAGGACACATCCGGGCTCTGCTGTGTTCAAACGCAAGCAGACCGACTTTGGTTTAGATCATCGACACCTGATCGCCTCAATCTGGAATTTTCAGTCAACTCTAGTAGTTCGCATTGGTACGCTCCGCTTCTCTGCATTATACTAACCCGAAAACTTCCCCGAACCGTTCGCTTTCATTCCCCAGTGATTGCTCGACGACCCCGATTGGAAGCCGCAATACTTTCTGGGCTTCGGCAGAGGCTCCCGCATCTACTTGGGCATGAATTAAGTACCACGGGAGTGTCTACTGTCCGTTGTCTAACATGTCCCAATCTTGTATATGCCGAGCGCTGCCTGAGCGTAGCCCGCATCCTGACCCGTTTTGACGTGATGCTGTATGAGACGGTGAAGGAACGAGACGTCGATGTGGTCCGTGATTGTATTATTTGACTCCCGGGCCCAGACGGCCCCACTACCTCAACAACTATGACTTCTAATCTGATTCACATCGCTCTCGGCCCCCTAGACCACAGGCATGGTAGCCAATGAGTCCTTCTATACTGGTTGAGTGACATCGTTGGCTCTCTCAAGTACCCCATTGCGCTCGCGATTGATCGCATTGAGATCTATCCCGTAAACTGCCGTCCAAATCACATCAAAGGCCGCCAGGTCGAAGTCGCCGAAAAAATAGAATGGCCGACCACCGGCTATAGCAGATTTGGTTTTGAGCAACCCGACCAGCTCTAGAGCGACTCGGTGCATTTTGGGCGCAGCAACGCGACGCAGGAAACTCGTGCCCACCGACCCCTCCCACAGACGTCTCCAGCCCCTGAATTCGGGAGTAGTAGCTTTAACTAGACTGCAGTGCGGAAGGATAGGGCGGAAGGTCTGCCGGGTCCTAGGTGCTCGGTCGAACTCCCGGTGCGTGTACTGATAATGTCCTTGACTTCTCGGACGTCGCTGATGAAGATTGTCGGCTTTGAAAAGGGTCGTAAAAAGAGCTGGACCAATGGCGAATTCAGATTTCTGCATTGTTCGAACGTAAATTTGGATGGGTCTTGCGTTGTCGTGAGTACTCTAAGCAGGTCTAGAAGGTCTCTCCATAACCGCTCCGATGACGCACGATTATAGGGAATGTTAGGGTACGGCCGAGGATACGCCAGTCTATAAACATGGACTAGAAGGGCTAATAGCCCAAATGTAATGACATAAAGGCGCATCGTCACGATGGAGTCAAGTCAAAATGTGTCTAGTAATTGACGATGGTGCTGGAAGAGTCCTCCACGTTCGTTGCCTGCTTACATAAGCAGATTCCCTTTGGTTCCTTTTTGGACGACGTCCGTAAGCAACCACTTATAACTCAGTAGGTATAGGCCTATATAAGGGCCTATATTCGTCGTAGATAGATTCAATAGATTTATATTCATTCTTTATCCTCAGATCCAGTTCATCAGGTTATAAGCACTCGTTACTACCAAGCTGCGACGTCAGAAGATTGATACCTTACCATAGGTTGTATAAAGGGTTACTATACCCGTGCTAAGTCATATCTTACTGTTCTATATTTAACGCCTTACTACAGGCCGCATTAAAGGTAACCATACCTGCGTATAAGGTCATTTCCTATTATCAAATTTACGCGTTAAATTCGTTTGTTTACGCGTTAAAATCATTTATTTATGCGTCGCCATAGGTAAAAACTATCCAGGCATTTAACGCCTTAAGAAAGACGGTTCAAATTGGCACCAATATTGGACACAGCTCAGCACGTACCTACGTGGTGAGGGCCTTCTGCACATTATTTAAGAAGATACGGCCCCACTCTACCCAAAGCTCCAGGAAGAAAAACCTACAATATCTATTAATTAAGTACCAAAGGACGCCGGCAAGGAGGAGCGAGATAAGATCCTTAAGAGGTCTCAAATTATTACGGATACTAATAACTCAATCCGCTTAACTAATAAGGCTCTCTCCAATGAGTACCAAAAGGAGTTTAAACAGTTCGACAAGGACGACGGCAAAGTCTATTTAGTCATCCTTAGTACAATTAATAATAAGATCCTTACTGCCTTAGAGCACAAGCAGACGGCAAAGAACTACATTAATTACCTCAAGCAGACGTTCGAGGCCCGTGGCTTAATCCATAAGGCTAACGTATAGGAGACTTTTATTAAGCTCCGCTTTTAATCGGACCAAGCAGTCACTACTTTCTTAAGCCGTTACCAAGAAGCGGTTTAAGGAGTTAAGTAGGTAAAGCTTGCCCTAGATAACAAGATTATCAACTATCAATTCATCAACACCGTTAACGAACACTTCCCTATATAGGCTCAAATCCAACGTAATAAGATTCGCGACGGCTACATAATCTTACTACCCCAATTAATCGCTGACCTCACTAATAAGGCCCGGCGGAAGGACTCACCTAAGAGCTTCGCCTCGGTTAATAAGCTACCAAGTAACTCACGTTTGAATGAGCAGTCCGGTTAAGGACGCGGCAACGGTCGTGGTCGTGGCAATAGTCGCGGCGGAGGCAGGGGAGCCGGTCACGGTGCCTTATCAGGCAATTAAGGCTCTGCTAAGGATGCTTCAAACAGGTATAGGTAGTACAAGCAAGGTTATCCAGGTGGCGAGGAGGGCTGCTAGATGAAGCACGCCCACCTAAGGCCCAAATAGTAGAGACCTGGAAAAAGGCGACCTCAGCGCTCAGGTAATGGAGCAGCCTTAAATACAAATAAGGCCTCTAAGGGGACATCCAATCGCCCATCTTAAGCTACTAATTCGGCAACTAGATCAATCTTTGCTATATAGGTCATTGGGCCAGCAGCTATGGCTTCAGGAACAAATATTAAGGACTCCTAGATAGCTAACAGTTGCTCGAATATTCACATAGGCAATAATATTAGGAAGTTCGTGCAGTATAAGGAAATTAAACCTCTTTAAATCTAGACGGGAGGAGGCCTAATAAGGGCCATTGGCGTTGGATCAGTCGAGCTTATAGTCACCCAAACTGACCACTCGGCCCATACAATTACATTTACCGAAGTATATCACTATCCTAACTTCTTTACAAATATCGTCTCTCTTAATATTCTACAAGGGAAGGGCGCCTTCTTTAACGGTCTCCATAATACAATCAACTTTGTTAAAGGCCAGGTAAAAATAGCCTATATCCCATACATCAACGGACTTAATACGTTTATACTAGTAGATAACCCTACGGAGGTTCCTTTCGCAATGGCTCTGGCTACCGCACGATCGCGTCTCTATAAAAAAGGCGTGCTTACTAAAGCTACTATAGAGACTTGGTATAAGAGACTACAACACCTTTCTCCTAACTAGATACGTCTCCTTACCAGAAGCATAAAGGGGATCGTAGTCACTAAGAATAAGCCATTTCACTACAAGGACTGTCACCTCGGAAAGGCCAAGAAGCAAATATTAAGACGCCCTCAACGACGCAGCAATCGCATATTTAAAAAAGTGCATATCAACATAGTTAGGCCATTAAAACACAAAGGTTTCCACGGTAAGAAGTACTGGGTACTATTTACTAATAACCAAACACGCTTTAGATGGATCTACTATATATCAAATAGAGGCTCCGCAGCCTCTACCTTAAAGCAGTTCGTCCGTATAATTAAGACTTAAACAAGAATAACAATTAGCTGCTTCCGATTAGATGGAGCTGCTAAGTAATTCAGTAAGGATATAACCGATTTCTTCAAGAACAAAGGTATACTTACTAAGGTCTCTACCCCATATACCGCACACCAGAATAGAATAGCAGAGAAGGCCAACCACCTAGTTAAAGAAAGGGTTAGGGTGATATTAATTAAAACTTAATTACCACCAAAGCTCTGGCCTAAAATCGCCAAGGCAGCCGTATACGGGCTTAATATATTACCTACATTAGTTAATAAGGACAAAGCTCCGCCCGCTTAAGCAATGGCTTACGCCCTAGGTAACACCGACTCTACAATTACGTACGCCAACTAGAAGATCTATGGCTATCCCGCCTACGTCCACATTAATAAAAAAGACCCTCAGCGGCAATGGGGTAATAAGTTCGTTGCAAGGGCTCAGAAGGGACAATTGGTTGGCTACAAAGGCTCACACATATATCGCGTCTATCTACCTCACAAGAACAGGGTCGTTTAATCAAGCAGCGTCACCTTTAACGAATTAGGAACCTTTCTCACTACACTAATTAGTGAAGAAGAAGGTGGCGACGATAATATCTACTAGATACCACTTAAGGAACTTCCTACTAAAGACACTACACCAAAGGTCTCTCAGTCACCGCAGGAAGGAAGTAAGGTCTCTCGGTCACTGCAGGAGGCAGATAAGGTCTCTCAGTCACCGCAGGAAGAAAGCAAGGTCTCTCGGTCACTGCAGGAGGCAGATAAGGTCTCTCGAGCCTCGCAGTTGGGGGGTAACTCTCAGTCGGGGGGTGCCTCTAGCGATCACGATATCGCACCGCAGCTTAATCGACCCCCTCTCACTGACGACAAACAGGCAGGTCTTAACCAGCAAGAGCTTCCTAATCTAGGAGGACACCTCTATCAGAAAGGGACTCCCCCAGGGGACGTCTACCAGGAGGATCTAGAACAGATTCTAACTAAGTACTTAAAAGAGGACAATAAACCTATAGCGAACACTCATACACGGTTAAAGCCACGGCTTAACTATAGCGTACTCCATAAAACTAAAAGGAAGGAGCCGGCCACAAAGGCTACCTACCTTACCCCGTCCTTCGCCTATACGTTTACAAGTGCTCTATCACAGCCTCAGTAGACAAAAACAACTAAAGGACTACCTCTAGAGCCACGGAACTAGAAGGAAGCCATAAATTCAATATTCGAGAAGGAGTAAAAGGCTACAGCAGATAAGGAATAGGAGTCTCAAATAATTAATAACTCATTTAAGATCGTCAAACTTCCACCCAGAGCTAAGGCTCTACCCATTAAATAGGTCTTTACATACAAATTCGATAAAAACAACGTCCTATTTAGATAGAAAGCACAGTTAGTATTACGCGGTAATAAGCAGCGCCCAGGGATTAACTATGGCGACACATTTGCAGGCGTCGTTTAACCTAGTACATTTAAGCTACTAATGGCCCTAGTTACCGTATACGATCTAGAGTACGAATACTTAGACATAATTACGGCCTTCCTTAATGGGAAGCTTAACCGCAAAAACATCTACATTCAGCTACCAGAAGGATACCGCTAGTATTAAAAGGACGGCGTTACTCTCGTGGGCCTACTACTCAAGGCTCTCTACGGTCTCAAGCAGGCGCCACATCTTTGGTATAAGGAGCTTAAAAGCTTCCTTATCACCCTTAAATACATGCCAATTCCAGCTAACCCATACGTCTTCGTCAGCCAGCAAAGCGGCTAAATTATTATCGTCTACGTCGATAATCTTATCTTGATTAGACGAGACATATAGACAATTAAACTGCTTAAAGAAGCACTTAGGAACAAGTATAAAGTAAGAGACTTAGGCCCAATTGCGTACTACCTAGGTATTTAAATTATAAGAAACCAACAGGCGCGCTCAATTCGACTAGTACAGGACGCCTATATTAGGAAGATCCTACATACATTCCATATAGACGATTACGCACCAGCTTCTACACCAATTCACCCCTCTGCAGTAGACTTCAAGCCACGCAAGGATTAAGCTCCGCCGGAGCTAATAAAACGGTATCAATCGCTAATAGGCTCTCTACTTTATCTATGCAATTGGACTCGGCCCGATATAGCCTAGGCCGTAAAAAAGCTCTGTCAGTTCCTATACAACCCTGCCGAACTATATATGGAAGCCGCAATGCAGATACTTGCCTACTATACAGAAACGATCAACTTAGGTATAGAGTTCGGCTTCCCCCAAGGGCAACAACTACCTCCGAAAGCCTTCGCCGAGGCATTAGTTACGGACCATACTACCCCTAATTACAATAGGGAATATAGCGGAAGCCTACTAGGTAATATACCTAACCTACAGCTACATAGCTATAGCGATGCAGCGTTCACAGATACGGTCGACAGGAAGTTAACTTCTAGCTATATCTACAAGTTAGCGAGTGGCCCAGTTTCACACAAGTCAAGTAAGCAGTTAATTCTTACAACCTTTACTACAGAGGCTAAATATATAGCAATAACGCATACGGCCAAGGAAGCCTTATGGCTTCGTCAATTACTCACTAATTTAGGCTATACTAGAAAGGATCTACTACCGATACATTTATATGGCGACAATTAACCAGCCATCAGCCTTGCAAAAAGCAATAACTACCATACGCGCACTAAGCACTTTAAGCTATACTAGCACTACATTCGTGATAAGGTTTAAAGCGGCGTAATCCACCTACAGCACGTTCCTACGAGCAGCATAGTGGCAGACGGTCTTACAAAGCCACTAACAACGGCTCAGTTCAGGAACTTCGTCAAGCAGCTAGGCCTCGTTCGATGCGATATAGACACTAAACCCAAATAGGAAATCATACACAGGTCAGCAAAACCTCGGAGGGTACGCCATTTGATAACTCTAACCCATGCTAACAACTTTTAAGTAGGGGATAAGAACGATGTAGAGCTTGTGACGGGTAATTAATTACAGCTTAGGGAGAGGTCAAATAGAACCTATAGGACACTTGGAGGATTACAAGGTGTTTCTTTTATATATTATTAAATTCAACACTAATTTAGGAAGGATCTGCTTCTGTTTTGGTGGAGTACTAGGGGGTGTGACGATGGTGCTGGAAGAGTCCTCCACGTTCGTTGCCTGCTTACATAAGCAGATTCCCTTTAGTTCCTTTTTAGACGACGTCCGTAAGCAACCACTTATGACTTAGTAGGTATAGGCCTATATAAGGGCCTATATTCGTCGTAGATAGATTCGATAGATTCATATTCATTCTTTATCCTCAGATCCAGTTCATCAGTAATCAAAGTCTGAAGACTAATAAGTGGCTTTATCCGCTAAATTGGAGTCTTAACGAAGAAGCTACCCCGGTTATATTAGTTGGCTTTAAAAAGCTGAGCTTCTGCAGACGGTGTGTCTCGGCCCAAGAATCAAGACTTGTCAGTTGACCATGTCATATTATACTTAATCTCCGTTTCTTCGGATAATGCCATAACGCGTAAAATATTACGGCGTGGCTTGGCGGGGTGGAGACTCTGCGGGTTATCGGGAGCACGGGCCCCACACCTAAATTGATAGGGATACAAGTGCCGCCTACTAGGAAGCGACGAGTGTATTATCAACGGCCCGGCTGAAGTCATCATTGCGAGGTTGCCCACGGTAAGGCCCATATGCCGGACTTGCCCTGCAGCGCAGCATCCTAAGTAAACACGATACTAGGTTCAGAATTGCAACCTGGCCCACAGTCGCAGAAGGGTGGTCATTGTCTCATCAGTGCGGACATCTCCGAAAACAGGGCGGGCTTTATGAGGCACTTCACACAAATGCACACTAAGCGCGGCCTTTTCGCCGAGAGGTTCCCATGCCCAGAATGTCTGCGCCAGGATGTACTAGTTTGCGTATAGATTCTCTGCAGGAGAGACCATTGACGGTTAACGTAGGACCCTAGGAAGCGAGACACCCCCCCAAGCGAGACGCTCTTTATCTTTAAATAACACCGCCTTAACAAATAATTTAATAAAAAAACTTTGCGATATAATAATTTAATATATATAAAATAAATATATGAAATAAAATAATAAAATAATATCTATCTCTCGCACGGCATGAATAGGTCATAGTCTATTTCAAATATATCGATTATAGGGGGTGTAGGCTCATAGGGCGGGATCTAGGCGATATCATAGCGTTTATAAGGCTTTTTAGGCCTAAACTTCGGAGATCTGGCCTAAATCCTACCCGGTGCCCCTAATAGGGGAGCCTGCCGCTAAACCTAAATAGGACTGTAAGTATCTAATCTAATATACATTGGAAGGGGGGTGGGTAGGTAAAAAGAATAACCTATTAAGTGTAGTTGTAAGCAATGATGCTGTTAACCGTGTTAAATATCTGGTTAAATACCTAAGTTATAGGGTTTTCGGCCAAGTAATGTATAGACACGTGATATCTATCTCTCGCACGGTGTCACAGTGCTGCAATGAAGTAGACTAAATAACTACGTTGTGCTATGAAGAAGAGAAGAAGGTAAAAGGGGGTATCGTATATAAATAGTAGGGTCAGCCGCCAAGGCGCTAGTGGTGGGCCAGCCAACAGTAGGAACAGTATGCGTCAGGTCAGTGCCGTGACAGTACTCCCCTCCCTAGAAGGTTTGGTCCCCAAACCGAACAAATAACTTTAAACAGGCAGTACGCGGGACTACCTGTTTTCGCTGCAAAAATATTAAAAATCCTGATTGGTCGGCTTAATAAATAAAGTTAGCGCGTAGCGCTCTTGGCGAGAATTCTAACTAATTAGACAACTTTAACCGGTGGTCGAAGTTCTATAATATCTTAACTACCACAAATTTTTTAATACGGTGGTCGGCTATAACCTTAGCGTGACTTTTCCTTATCTTATACTTAGTCTAGGGGTCTTGGCTTCTTAGGGTGTTGCTTATAAAAGCGCTATACAGCTTATTCGCAACCCTTTAGGTCCTCTTCTGGCTGCTAGGTTGTGTCCTTATAATATTTCTATTTAATCTTATAAGTTAGGCCTTAGGGGTCTTCGTTATGTATATTAAGGATTTTCTTAAACTCCTATTTATCTTCTATATTGCTATTATCGTCTTTCTCTGTTACTCGTCCTTGTATATTATAGCGCTCTGCGGTATTAATATTTGCTTAGCTAGGGATCTCTTCGGTAGCCTAGAGGCGGACCTTAGATATATAGAAGGATTTGTTTACTTGGATATAGTCCAGAAGGTCTACTATAACTACCCCTCGGTATACTGTAAGTATAGGGTATAGGCCGTCCTATTTATCGTCCTATTTCTTTTTAGGTTTATTTATCTTTATATTTTCTAAGCTAACTATAATTATATTACCTTCGTAGAATAACGCGCTCTTGTCCCTATGGGTATTGGCATTATCTTTATAGCGTTGCTGTGAAATCCGGGTTAGGGCCTTAAGCTATGTTAATATCCGCTTAAAGTAGTTAGCCATAGAGTCTGCGTGGAAGAACTCCTTCTTTACTTATACTAATAGTGTTAGTAGGTGGAGGCCAGTAGGCTTAATTCCGAGGTAAGGGTTAAAGCCATAGTTAGCAAAAAACGGGGAGATGCCTGTGCTCTTGTTGACTTAGTTATTTATAATAAACTTAGTAAGTGGTAAGTAGTTAACCTAATTATCCTATATAAAGCTAATAAAAGCATAGAGGTACTTATTTATGGCAGCGTTAACGATTTTAGTTTAGCCGTCCGTTTTTAGGTGCTAGGCTAAGCTTAGTTATAAGGTTATCTTAAGGCGTTTACTTAGTTGTCGCTAAAAGTCGCTAATAAATTATATGCCATAATTGGAGATAATTGTACTTGGTGTACTATGGAGCTTATATATATTGTTAATAAAGCTATTAACTAGCTCCTCTGTTAAGAGTCCTATTATTAGAATAAAGTGTCGCATTTTAGTTAGGCGGTCTATAATAATAAGGATATATTTATATGCCTTACCGTAGCGTTAGTATACCGGCAGTATTATAATATAGTTGATCGAAATATTGGTCCATGGGTGAGTGGGTAGTTCTAGTGGCTTTAGGAAACCAGGCGGGGTAGAATGGGGGGTCTTAGTGCGAAAGTATAGGGTATAGTCTTTAACGAAGGTAGCTATAAACTAGGAGATTCCTGGCTACTAGTATATTTAATTTAAGAGGTTAAGAGTCTTAACCCGGCTAGGGTAACTAGCGGGGCCACTACTATAAGAGTGATAAATAACTTCTAGGTAGAGGTCTAGGGTATTAGGAATAAAGAGGCGTTGGCGGAAGTAGATTTGTCCGTTAACGATACTGCATTCTAACTTATTGTAATAGAGTAATTTCCTAATCTTCTTTAGCTAATGGCGAGCTTTCCGATTACGTAGGGCCGCCATTATATCTTTTGCAAGTTTGTTCTCCTGGTATCCTAACCAGATTAGCTTATTTAGTAACTTTTTAGCTATTTTGGGGTCTAGAGCGGCTATAAACTCTATGTTATTAGAGTTATGGGACTTATATAGTAATTCTTTTAAGATTATAGGGTTAACTTTCTGGGGCGGTATAATAACTTAGGCTCGGTGGTGGAGGCGTTTATTATTAGCGTCCTTGGGTTTCGTTTCTAGTAGTCGGCTTAGGGCGTTAGAGAGCGTAGCTTTACTACTAGGTCTGTATATAATTATAAAGTTAAACTATAAAAGGAACTCTGCCTACTAGACTTGGTATTAGTTTAGCTACTTAGTAGTTATAAACGTCTATAGGTTCTTATGGTTAGTAATAATTTTAAACGGCTCCTTAGTCCCTTATAGCTTAGGACGCTATTCCTCTAAAGCCTTAATAATAGCTAAGAGTTCTTTATTATAGATCTTATAGTTATACTCTAGCGTAGAGTGCTTTACGGAGAAAAATGTAACTAGTTTTAGTTTACCGTCGTTGTTATACTGGGAAAGGACTCCGCTAGAAGCCTAATTTAATACGTCTATCTCTACTACTGTTTTCTTTATATAGTTATAGTATGCTAGTACTGGTGCTAAAGTAAAGGCTTTCCTAAGGGCCTTAAACGATTTAGCTTATTCTAGTCCCTATAGCCATCCGATATCCTTTCTTAGAAGTTTTGTTATAGGTGTAGTAATAGTAGAATAACTTTAGATAAACTTGCGGTAAAAGTTTACAAATCTAAGAAACTGCTGTAATTCTTTAACTAAGGTTGGGTTCTCCTATGCTTGCAAGGCTTAGACCTTTTTAGAGTCTATACTTATTCCTTCTGTTAAAATAATTAAGCTAAGGTACTTTGTCTTTATTATATAGAACTCTAACTTATTAATATTAATTTAAAGGCCGGCAGCTCTAAGGCGGCGAATTACCTCTTTAACGTGCCTAGTATACTTAGCTTAAGTTTTAGAAAATATAAGGATGTTATTAAGGTATGCTGTATAATAGTCGTCTAGTGCGTTATAAAGAATGTGGTTAATATAGTTCTAGAATATAGCTGGGGCATTATAAAGGCTAAATGGGGTTACTAGCATTTTATAGAGCCTAAAGCGGGTAATAAATACTGTGAGCTATTTATAGCCCTTAGTAATACGGATCCTGTTAAACGCGGCGATAATATTAAGCTTAGTATAGAATTTGGCGCCGTATAGGGTATTAAGTATTTCCTAGATAAGTAGGAGCGGGTATTAGTTCTTAACGGTGACGTTATTAAGTCCTTTGTAGTCGTGGCAGATCCTTATTCCTTCTTTTGGCTTAGCAGTGAGTAGGAGCGGGGCTACGGCGGGGGATGTTAATTCTTGGATAAAGCCTTTATTAAGTATCTTATTAATCCATTTCTTAACGCATTAGAGCTCGGCAGGGGAGAGTGGGCAGTTCTTATAGTACGGGGGCTACTTTCCTAGTATAATTTCGATTTTATAGTCCCATAGGCGATGTAGTGGGAGCTCGTTAGCATTCTTTAGGAGAAACCCCTTAATATGGTGCCTGTGTTCCCTTAGGAGGCGTTATATAATATTATCCCTAGTTAGAGCGGGCTTGCCTTTTATAAACTTTTTAACGTCTATATCTATAACTTTACGGCGGAGGAACTTAGTATTTATAGTCTAGAGGTTTTCCTTAAGGAAACGGTAAAAATAACTGGGGAAGACCTTATAGGCTTCTTCCATTGTATAGTTACCATCGACTAAGCGGCAAAAAGATTCCT
>Ga0307515_10005010_pt1 | contig 27023 bp, 19 predicted proteins | sample 17_EM_MG_FD_194513 | JGI IMG/M metagenome (GOLD analysis project Ga0307515, IMG submission 194513) | Populus trichocarpa ectomycorrhiza microbial communities from riparian zone in the Pacific Northwest, United States - 17_EM | ecosystem: Host-associated > Plants > Roots > Unclassified | place... | reverse complement strand
GTACCCTCTAGGGAACTCCTGATCTGCGAGTCAGTGGCTATTAAAGACAAGGGAAGGGTGAAAATCCTAATGCTACCCATGGGACCATCCATCGCGGGCCAGGCGCGGACACTCTTATGGGGCGGATAGGCACCGTATTCCATATCCGGCGCCCAGTGGGTGTCTCGCAGCGCAGCCAGCACCCTCCGTACCTTAGACAGACATGGCTTACAGCCCCTAACCATGTCCAGGTCGGTCGCGATGTGCCGTACGAGGGACACTCCGTGAGACTCCAGGCAATCCCGACCCCGGGCCGACCTGGAACCGGGGAGCGCCGGGTGCCACAGCAAAGGGACTTCATTGCGCGCGCTCCAGGAGGGCGTGCAACTGTCTAGGTCCAGCCTGAAAAGTCGCGCGGTTTTGAATGCCTGGGCAACTCTGGGCTCCAGAAGACTAACCTTAGTAAAGGCCAGCTGTAGGAACGGGTTCAAACCAGGGTTCTCCAGATGAGTGTTGGAGAAAGTGGCCAGGGAAAGATCCTTCCAAGTCCAGACCTGCCACGGCGCCTGCCTGGAGCCGCTGACCAAATGGCTGAGGAAGCGAAGGTCGTACGCATGCTTTCTAGTGATCAGGGAGGGGCAGTTCAGCCCTCCTTCGTTCAGGGGAGCTTCCAACGTATCGTAGGATTCCGCTGAGAAACGCCCTCTCACGAAACCTGATATTTTCTTGCTGATTTTCCTGAGGATCTGAGCCGGGATACCGTTGCCATCCAAGAGGTGGTAGCACCGGGACTGCATCAGGGCTTTGGCCAGGACGCATCTATTCTGCATGGAGGCACCAACAGCTGTCCACTGCCGGATGAGCTTAGATATATGACGCTCGATCTGCTTCCAACGGGGGAGGGCCAAGGAGGTGTCGCCAACCCACACTCCCAGAATACGCAGGGGGTCCCCAGGAGGTAATATGTACGCTCCAGGGAGCGTGGAGGGGCCCATGCACTGCTCATCATGGCATCTCCGCACAAAGCCCTCAGTGCCAACCGGCTTCACGTCGGTCTTGTCCATATTGAACCGAGACCCTATCGCCAGGGACGTGTCTGCCAGGCAAGAGGCTAGGCTGGGTATAGAGTCATCCTCCGACAGGAAGAGATTGACATCATCTGCGTACAGGGCCACTTTAGCCGGGGCGAGCCCATGTACACTAAGCCCTGTAATCTGGTTCCGGAGCCGCATAGCCAGCGGCTCGATGGAGAAATTGAAGAGCAGGCAGGACAGCGGATCCCCCTGCCTCACTCCCCGCCGGAGGGAGAACTTAGGGCTGTACCCTCCATTAATACGGACCCGGGAGCGGCATCCAGGGAGAACGTTCTCCACCAGGCCACAGACGTCGGCAGAGACACCCATCACAGACAGAACATCCAACAACCAAGCCTGATCGACCCTGTCGTGAGCCTTGGCCTGGTCTAAACCAACTATGAAGCCCCTAGTACCCGAGGAGTCACATAGGTGCGCAACCTCGGTGGCCAACCGGGTGTGCTCATACATTTGCCTCCCAGGGACGAAACCCTTCTGGTCTTCATGCAACTTCGCCACCGCCCAAGGGGCTAGGCGGCCATTGACCAGATTAGTGAACATCTTGCAATCCGTGTTCATAGAGGAGATCGGCCGGTAGTTCGCGACCAATGTAGGGTCACCTTTTTTATAGAAAAGGCTGACGCTAGCATCCTTAAATCCATGTCTCGAAGTGCCCCTCTCCCGCAAATCGTCTGTCAGTTCACCAAAGACCAGCCAGAAAGGCCTCGGGGGGTTCGGCTTATCCGCCAAACCGTCCAGGCGCTTCGACAGCTCCTTCCAGAAGGCGTAAGGTATACCGTCGGGCCCTGGGGCCGTATTGGGCATCTTTTGCCGTAAAGCCAGCAGCTCCGCCATCGAAAAAGGCCCATCTGGCACGTCCACAGGGGCAGGTAAGGCTTGGTACGCGGCGTGGACCTCTTCAAGCAGCTGGACTTGCTCCGCCACTCTGGTGTCCAAGTGCGGCTCAGGCGTATGCAATTGTTGAAAGTACTCCCTAGCTATCCTCGTCATCATTCGGGGATCCGTAGAAGCGACAGGATCCTCAGGGCGACGCAGCCCTTCCACCGAAATGGAAGCCCGGCTCCCTCTCTCATCCAACTCCTGGTTGGAAGATAGGGCGAACCACTCCGAGGTTCTCTTTTCCGCCATGCGCCTCATTTTGGCCACGGTAGCCTTCCGCAAAGCCGACAATCGGGCACCCAGTTGGTCCACCACTCGGGGGACTACCTTGTACGGGGCGGAACTCTTAGCGCCAGGGGAGCTACGTAGGGACGGGACCTGCCAGGGGGAAGCAGCGCTCGACACGAAGGCGCGTTGCCTGGGCGCAGGGCCCGACGCCCAACTTGGGACCGCTTCCTGCCATACCGGTTTCCAACGGGAGCGCTGTTCACGTGAGTCCGGGTTGTGCATTTGTCGGAGAACAGCCCCCAGCCTATCAGGGGTTAGCATCTCCTCTCTCAGCGCCTGCTTCCAATCAGCAGCCTTCCTAGCTTTTCTAGAGGAAGAGCATCTTATGCCCTGCCCCAGAACCAGCTTCTTGAACGCAACCCATGCCTCCAATGCGACTACTGCTGAAGGAGATGTCAACGCATTCCATGCCGACAGCACAGCATCCCAGAACTCTGGGCACTTATCCAGGGTCTCCATGGAGGGCAAACGCCGGGCAGGGACGGCCATCTGTACTTTAGGAGCATCAACCACCAAAGTGGCAATCGCCACCCGGTGGTCCGACCAGTTTGTATCCAAACACCGGGAGGAATGGCCGTGCCAACCTACCACGGGCGCGTAGATTCGGTCCAGATGGGAAAGGACCTCTCCGTCTGCCCTACCTTTCCGGTACGTCCATAGGCGGGGGCGTGCACCATCGCCGGCAACATCCTCCGCATCGCAAAGAACCTTCAGGTCCTTGAGGCACGCCATAGTCGACCGCCTGGCAGCGGAGGGCGACACTGAGGGGGACCTGTCATCTCGGAACTCTACAACATTCCAATCGCCCACGGCCAAGCATCCGGTCCAAGAACCTGCTGGTTGCGAGGCGATGAAGGCCGCCAGCTTGTCAGCGACCAGGGAGTAAAAGCGTCGGAGGGAGGGCTCTCCTTCTGAATTGTCAGCGTATAAGCAAAGGATCCAGAAGGATTCCACGCTCCTTCTCTGCCTAACACACGAGAGGAAGGCATAGCCAGGCACCAACAACTCCGTACTCTCACAGGACCATCCGCCATCAGAGGGGGCTACCAAAGCCACTCCGGCACTGGCAGAGCTGATCCCAGTATGGAAGAGGACGTTAGTGGATTTCGAAGCGCCGAATTCGACCTCATGGGTCTCGGTCAATACTAGGAGATCAATTTTTTCTATCTTCATCAAACCTTCTACAAAGGGGAACTTCCGCCGGGTAAGGCCCCCCACCTTCGTGGTCCGCCCGGCCATATTCCACGTCCCTATCTCGAAGGACCTATCTTTCAAACCAAAACGGGAGGTAGGAGACCTAGCACTGGGCATGGTCCCCGAGCCATCTGGAGGCGCCCCCGTGCAACTGTCGGGCTCAGGGCTCGAGCCCGCCGTCGAGAGAGGACGCGGATCGCTCTTGGGACTGTCGACGCTCCATTGTGACGCCGACAGGAGGGGGTTTTCGCATATCTGGCTGTTTGTGACACCGATGGCCCCCCCGCCCACCGGGGGGGTACCCGTTGTCCCCCCACCATCGCCATCAGCCCCCTGGCTCTGAGCCGGGTAGCCAACAGCCTTTGCGGGACGCCTGGAAGTTGAAAGTTTGATGTCCATATTTGCTAAAAAGGGGGGCTGCCCCGGAAGTGACCTGTCAAAAGCAAAACTTCTATAGAGGGAGCGCGCCAGGGGGCAGCTGACCACACTCCCTATCAGGTGAAACACCACAAGCTACAGTCCAAGAAAAACACATAGGAAAAGGGGCATAAAGGCGCAAAGCCTTGCAAAGCCTGACCACACAGGTGCAAAGAGCAGAAACATTACCTAACCGAAAGCAAGACCATAACACAAAGCAGGCCAGAAACCGTCATACCAGGTACAGAGGTGAGAACCTGTCATCGCAAACTAGAACCACGAGAATTCGGGAACCCTCACTCCTCACTCTCTCTCTCCTCCTCCATGAGCGCTCACTCAGCGTCGATTAGGGCGGCAACATCTGCGCCTTTCTTAGCCAGCCGCGCAGCTGACAACTCCGCTTTCTTCTTCTTGTCTTGCTCGTTTTTCTTCAGGACGTGCGTCTTAGCCGCCCTGGGAGCCTTCCCTCGGGCCCCCTTGGAAAAGATAGGGTGTACCTCTTTTCCTTTCGCTGAGGGGACGACGTTCGAATAAGCACTTTTTGCGTCTGTGGCGCTAATTCTAGAACCGGTAGGGCTGCTGGTGCCAGCCCGGTGCTTCATATTGGTAACCAACCATGCCGCGAGATGGAGATTGCGATCGTTCCACAATTTCCGATGTACTTTGGGGAAGGCCAGGAAAAGAGGGGACATGGCGACGTACATCGAGGGGGATCCTGACACCCGGATCACGAGCCAGGCCGCTGCGGGTGGGGAGATGTAGCCGTCCGACAACAGGACCTGCAGAACTGTGGTCGCCGCATCTCTATGGCTCTCCGGGTCGCAAGGGGTGGCGGGACCCGCAATAGCTTCTATGGCCTTAAAATCCGGCTGTGCTCTCAGGGTTCTGACTGCTGAGGCGAAGTCGGCCTTGACGGAATTGCGCTGTCCCAGCTTATAGACATAGTCCACAAACCGGGGAGTTATCTCCTGTGTAGCAGTGGAAATACCCGCCAGCTGGTTCCACATGTTAACTACGTCTGGATTGTCCGCCACACGATGAGCTCGGATAGAGACCGCTATCTGCCACCACTGCCACTCATAAGCCTCTGTCGCAGGGTCATCGTAGACAAAGTCCGGCACTGGGGTGTCAATGTCCATTACGCCTTTACTCCTGGCATGCTTAAGGTCATTCCACTCCTCCGTGTGCTCAAAGGTTCTGGCCAGCCCGTAGAACGAGAGCAGAAAGTCCCCCTTATAGTGACGGAGGGAGTACTCCACCTCCTTCTCAGGCGCAGTCGGGAAGGCCTTCGAAAGGACCTCCTTGGCCTTGGTCACTTCGGAAACAGATTGCATCCAGGCAGAGGCCGCAGAGAGGTCTCTGTTCACCTTGTTCAGGACTATCGTAAAGGTTTCGCTGGAGACGGAGGGGAAAAGCCCCGCCAGGTGGGCAAGACTTCCAGACAACGAAGGGTCGTCGTAGGTCTCTGCAGGAGGCTCCACGATGTAGGAACGCTCTTGAGTGGGAGGATTCGTGTCGCTTTGGGACGGGGCACTCAGCCCAGGCTGAGGAAGGAGGTCTTCAGGAAGGACACCCGCTACTCTAGCAAGGGTGGCACCCTGCAATGGCTTAATGTGGGAGAAGAGCAGAATATCCTCTTCAGTGGCATCAGTCAGGAGGGGATTGCGCAGGATCGGCGCGGACAGACTGGGTAGAGGCACACCGGCCTCCAGGTCCATGAGGTCTTCTGCTAAAGTGCGGCCCAAGGCCATGGATGACAGCGCGCGGTTGGTGGCAGAAGTCACGGGCAGAGGGGCCACAGCGGCGAGGGGCAAAGGGCTGAAGAACAGAGGCTCCGACAAGGCTTCTGCTGCCGCATCAGGAACAGGTAGGCGAGGGGTGGGAACAGCGGGAGGTGCAGCGGGGGGCGCAGGTCCTGGAGCCACGTCAAGCAAGCTGTTGGGCCAGGTGTACGTGGAGGACTGGGATGGTTGGATAGGCACGGGCGCAGGTGCATAGTATTTAGCCATCTCAGGGGAGTGGTCCGCGACAGGGACTGCCAAGGGATCTTGAGGCCCATCAGCGATCGGCGCGACAGGAGCGGGTGCCGGGCCAGGGGCTGTGGCAGGAGTTCCGAGAGATACTTGCATCGTGCCGGCGGGGGGCGCAGTAGCGGGGGTGGGCGTGGGTGTAGCGCTGACATGTGACTGAGAGTGCGTGATTTCACTCAGCACAGCAGGAGTCACATATTGTGCATCCCCGGTTTGTTCCTCAGGGTTGTTTGGCAAAGCTGCAAGCGAGGTTAGTGTGGAGCATATCGTCATTCCTGGCAACTCCCAAGGGAGCGCACTGGACATACAAGTAGCAGGCCTATCAGCCACAGGTGTGCCAAGGCGCACAGCGCCATGGGCAAGGGGGGGCTTGGCGCCACTGGGGTCTAGACCAACTTGCGTTAGAGTGGTATGGCAATCACGGGGTAATAGCTTACTGCCAGGGGGGCTAGTAGAGTATCCAGAGGGGGGACGAGTGAACTCGTCAACTAGAGTCTCGTTGGACACGCCCGCTGGTAAGTGCCCGTCCCTCCGAAGGGAGAACAGGACAGGGTGGATCGAGCCGCCGAAGAACTTGCACACCGAGTGGATTAAGTTCCTGGTAAGGCCCACCACCGGATCGGCATTTCCTAGCAGGCGCCCGCACAGGAAGTTCGACAGGGCAGTAACGCGCCCCGGCTCTATTCCCTCCAGGATGCTCTCGTCGTCAGACTCCTCCATGTCCACATCTTTATCCAATTCCTCCTCCTCCACCACCGACAGGGCGGGGGGTGCAGCCGTCTGTCCGGGAAGGCGGGTGTGACGAGGCGCTGCAGTGCTTTTGACCGAGGGAGAGGGGGGCACTCTAATCGGGAGCTGCCACGTAGCCTTTTCGAGGTCGAGCACCCTCTCGCCTGCTTTCTTATTCAGAACTAAGCTCCTAGCCGGCATACTGATTATAGACAGCCCTCCTAACTTCATGAAAGGCAGGGGGCATTCTGCTGTAAAATGATCCGAGGAATAGCAGCCTTGGCACGCGTAGGGGCGTCTGGCAGACCAAGTCGGTTCAAAGTTGAGGAGCGGGGAGGTGTCCGGCACCGAGCCGTGCTTGTGACTGAAGTCCATTGACCAGGGCCAATACACATCCTCAGACTCCAGAGTAAACGTCCCTCTAAACTTGGAGGTGGCACCCCCTTTCCTGACACCCAGGACTCGCCATCCCAGGCGGACGTCACCAGTCTCGAACTCCAGGAGCCGCTTACGCATTTGGAGGAATATCGACGTTTCGTCCGCTATAGAACCTTTGACGACCCACTCCAGGTCCCTGGCTCTGCTCATGGGGGCGAGCCGCCGGATAACATATACCGCGTTAGTATCAGCCAGCCTGATGAGGTCGAAGGCTTGCGCCTCTTTCTCGCCTGCAGAGCCCGACGGCACCATGCAGAGCATCCAATCCTGTCTGGGGCTCATGCGCTCAAAGTGGACCTCACACTGCCACCGTTGAGCGAGTTTGCTGCGGAGTAAAGATAGCTTGGGGTCTTTGAACATAGGCCCAAGCTGTGCTACCCAGGCGAACATGAAGTGGTAACCGGGCTTGTCGTATACTGTCTCAAACTCTGACCAAGACCAGCTTTTGACAGGCTCCAGGGGGTCTTCGTAGCGGTTGTTCCACCGGGCACCTCCCTTTGGGGCCAGCTTGGCGAGCTCATCGCAAGAATACAACTCCAAGGACCGAGGAAGGTAGAGTTTGGAGTCCACCTGGTCCTGCATGACCAGCTTCAGGCTGGCTATCGGTGCTTTCCCCACAACCACCAGGAAGAGGGGGGCGGTACGGGCGGCGTGATCCTGATAGTTTGTCTCAGGCCACAACTCCGCATGTGAGGGCTTAGGGGCGACAACCGAAGGGGCGTCTGCCAGCTCTGTCTCCGCGGGCTCCTCCACACCATCCATCTTGTCCACCATTCTTTCTTGTTCCGCTATTCTCTCTTCCAAGAGGCGCCGTTGGGACTCCAGCACTGGAATATCAGCACCCAGCAGGGGCTCCGCTATGTTACGATCCAGCTCCCTGAGCTCCGCAACCATACCCGTAAGCGCATTAGAGGCCTTGGCCAGCGCATTCTCACGCTGCTGCTCTTCTTCCTGCTGGGCCGAAGCAGCCGCCTGCACCTTCTCCAAAAGGGAGTCAAACTCTCCCTTCAGCGTAGGGACGAAGCCTTTCCTATCAAAGTCCGTCTGTTTTTTGGCCTTGTTCAGGAAGAACACAAGGTCAGACCAGGCCAGTTTAGTCAGGACCGCAGGGTACTCATCCAGGATGGCGCGGAAGCCGTTCATGGCATCGTCCAACGGGTCCGATATGGCTGCTCTCCATTTCGCAATAGGAGAAGAGGGCCGTCGAACCTGGGGATCCGTAGAGTAGGGCGTGAATGGCACATACTTGTTTTTACCTTTGCCTCTCCCTTTGTTTTTCTTATGTTGGAAACCTGGGGGACCAGCGTCGAACCTAGAGGCGTTTCTCAAAAGAGCTTCCTGTGGGGGCAGGGGCGCCCTTGGAGGCGGGGGACCTCTTTGGCCTCCCATTGGGGCCTGGGGAGCACGAAAAGCTGGGCGAGGGCAGAGAATGTCAGGGGACAAAGGCCTCCCCCATGACGCGTTAGCCCCAGACGGGCCTGTGCGCGGCATCGAGGGGGCAGCTTGGGGCAACTGAGCCCTGACCAACCAGTGGCCAGGGACATCCAGGAGCGTGGCAGAGCCGGGCGAACGGTCGGTGACCAGATGGAACAAACCGGTGCGTTGAGGGGTGACAAAAGCGCAGCGCTGCTCGATCAGGGGGGAATTCCTGAGGGCAAACACCGTAGGATAATACCCAAGGGTCCAGACGGCTCTGCGGACGTTACACTCCTGTACCGCCACCAAGTAGCAGAGCCCAGGAAGGAACCCAGGGTGCTGAAGTGGGCGCCAGGGGGAAGCAATCCGGGATGCAACAGGAGGCACGATAGGAGGGGCGAGAGCCGGCGTGTCCTCCAGGATCACTCCGTCCAGGAGGTCGGTGTTGGAGAGTGGCGCTGGGGCAAAAGGGGCACGGCAGCGTTTGGTCCATTTACAGAAGGGGATCCGGGGTTGGAGAGGGACCTGATTTTTGCCAAAAAGGCACGCATTGATAATTTCTACGGCTTCCGCCGCGGTGATGATTTGTGTGCGTTGAGCAGGGAGCGTCATGGTATCTTGTAGATTCTGTAAATCTGTAAAAACAAAAGAGGAAAGAAGGGGAACCCCCGAGGGTCAGTAAAAAATTCCACTCTTCTCAACGAGACAAGTGAGGGAAGAGACTACACGTCAACACGTCGCCATTCAAAACCAGAAATGGTAATGTTTAGTGTGGGTACCTCCACAGTCCAAGGGGGATTGGTAACGCAGGTACCACCTGCGGGCGCGTTTTTTACCGGCTGATCCAGAGGACCGTACACAGAGTTGGGAGCAGCCGTGCCATCTCACTGGGTATGGGCCCAGGTGGCTAGTAGCCCCCGGCCATTCGGGGAGGCGGCTGTTAATCATTCCCTGACAACTCAAGAGAGCTGGAAAGGGCGGGCTCGGCATCTCCATCCGTGGGGGTCCCGAAGAACCGGTCCACTAAAGCTACCTACTAGACCACTGGCTAGGATTCAAGTGGAGCGTGGCCACCAGCTTTTATTCTTGTGTTTGACCATCACGCGAGCGCAGGCATGTCGCACAGCACTCCCAGCTCCGAGACCCAAACCCTGACCGTCCATCAGCACGATCAGGGTACGGGCCGAATGAGCCAGAGGTCTAAAAGAAGACCTCTGTATCCCGTTTTTCAAGTGGAGGGCCACCTAGCCGTTTCTCATTTGTTACTGGTAGATGCATCACCAAGCGCGGTTTAGACTGAGTGTATCGCGCCAGCACTCTGTAGGGAAAGACTCCCAAGCCGGGTGGGACCCGCCCCCTTGTGCAAAGAGCTCGGAGGCTCCCTCCATGAAGACCCACCACCAGGGCTCCACTTTTCCCGCAGCGTTTGCTATTAGAATGCTCCTGTACACGCCACGCCTCTCCACAGGCCGCAGCATCTAGAAGCCCGCATGCCGGGAGGGTTATGACAAGAGTCCGTGGCCGTTTAGTATACAGAGTGTGGCATCTCTGTGAGGGAAAGACTCCCTAGGCAGAACTAAAGCCGGTCCGGCAGCGCCCTTAACACACGCCTGTGCCAGCGATGCGCCGCTTTCCCAGCCCCAGATACTCTCCCGTTTTCAAGTGAGGGGGCACTGACCAATTGAGGGGCGGTGTCTACCCCAGCATGCAACAGGCAGGCTTCGTGGACCACCATGGTGGGGCACGTGATGTCTGAGGCATCCTAAAGATGCACCATATCACTGATGGGGGAAAAGGAAAGGACGCCGTCCGGAAGTGTTGTCCGTCGTCCATAAACGATGGATTACTGCATTGCCGTCCCTACTCTTGAGCAGAGGGGTGGGGGCGCGCTGTTTCCAGACGCCCCAGCTCTGCTCTTGGAGGGGATGCCACATGCCCTAACAGCACGTCCAACAGGGTGAGGAGACCCCCGCAGATGGCCGGTTTGGCTAGGCCGAGGCCCCAACTTTTGGGGACGGCTGGCTATGCAAACGGTGCTGTGAAATCCTCGGTCTAGGGGGCGGGACAGTGGGTCGCATGCACTCTAAGCTGCAGGGACTCACGAAGCCCAACCGACTGTCCATGCCTAGACCCGCAGGGGAATGCCCGAGGGCAGTCAGCAGCAAGCCACAGGCCGGCCGCATAGCGTGGAAGGTAGGGGAAAAACTTACGGAGCAAGGACCCCCAGGGTATACCTGGAGGACCGAGGACTGAATGGCCGGCCACGCGTGGCCGTGGGCCGCACGACGCACCACTACCGTGAGGCAGCCAGCGAACGGCCAGAGGGAATGGGAAAAAACCCCGCAAACAAGAGAAACGACGTACCAGAGGGAATCTGAGCCGGGGGAGGCAGATGAGGACCCAAGGGAGAGCTCATACACCGAGCGCTGCTCGAGGCAGCGACGGCTCGAGCACATCGTGGACAGCGATGACCGAGAAACGGCGACGACGAGTAGGAATGGCAGGGGGCCAGCGCCCGAGGTCAGCTGTAACCCCCCAGCCGAGTATCCGCGACCACCATTCGTGCTTCAGAGAGAAACTTACTGCTTGGAACTGCATGGAAGTTGTGGTCGGGTCCAAGCTGCATTATCTGATTTATGCATTATGAGTGTATGCATTATAGAAATTTCAACTGTATATAGTACATTCATGTCATCTGTCATGTCAGTGAACCATGCATGGAGGGGCTCACCCTCAACTGTGAACGAACAATGGATAAATAGTTGCCACATTAATTCTAATTTGAAGTTGAGCTAAGCACAAGGTAGTCAGGTGATCAATCCTTGAATGTATCCACCACTTGGCCTCTGGATATCACACATGCACCTACATTTTCAAGTATCGAGCTAGAGTCTTTGTAAGGTATTTAGTTTACCCACACACTCAGCTTCTTCACCTTGTCGCGTCGACCGCTGCTAAGACCATGGGCGGACATGGAGTTTATGACACGAGAGAGTGAGCTTGAGCAGATCCTCACATGGGAATACTTCCACAAAGTGGAACAAGAACCAGAGTGGACAGATTCAAAGTTCAGCAGGTTGGATTGGATGGCAATGGCATGGTCACTCCATTTATCACAGCAGCCTGGGAGAGAGGAAAAGGGATTAGGACAGGGAAAATTTAAACTGCTGACTTTGGGTGGACTGACAGTTAATGAGGAATTTGTGCTCCGGGCACTTTGCAAGCTCCTCAATGCAGCTCCGCCCTACCAACTTATTCCAATTATCCCTAAGCTTTGTGAGTTTGTTCAGTGGTTTGAGATCTCCCTGAATACCATGGTATGATCTCCGTGTGAATACAGGAAGCCATCCGTATGCATGAGGAGTACCAGAAGGTCCATTGTTTCCACAAGTTCCATTGTGTGTGGTATATCTAGGCACTCTTCGGAATTTTTTCGTAAATAAATTTGGGTACTATGAACTTCATTTGTGACTTTATTCTGAAATGAATACCAATCCCAAATTGCAATCAATGGTCAACAACCCTGCCATATTTAAATTAATCACTAGCTGAACATTGGGATTGTGGTTCTGTGGCAAGGGCAAAGTAATATTGATCTGACTGGTTGGCAGAGAAGTGGTACTTACTCCATAATGAAAATTATTTCCCTTCTGAAATAATTTTATATCTAGTCAGGCTTTGGAGGAGATGGTGGTCCAGTGGACAGCGAATGCATCCTGCATACATCTGTCTGAAAAATGTCAAAACCCATGTAACCCTAGTTATAACCCTAATATAACCCAGTAAACCTTTACTAGGTTTATAGTAAAGGGTATTTTATTATAATAGGTTTATAATGGGTTTACACCAGGTTTACAATGGGTTTATGACAGGGTTATAACAGGGTTATAACCTGATACTTAAACTTATATAACCCTGGTTATTTTGAGTGCTACATTGTGAAAATTACTGGTCAGGGATGCTCAGATATATGGTGCAGGCATTGTATACAACATGAAATATAGTTGATACAAGTTCTGATACAGTACATTGTACTCTAACATGTGGAATGTCCAATAGAAACCAAATGAGCCATACTACGCAGTCACTCTGTTCTGAGATGGGGCGCCTGTTTGAAGTTGATGACGTGCCAAATGGCGCCGAGATACTGTTGAAACCGACGCGTCAGTGGGCCCATGAACTCTTCCAGAGTCAGTGAACAGAGGCCACTTACATCTGGCTTGATGTTCTTATATTGCAGGTAGAAGGCCTGGTGGGATGCGTAAGAGTGGGGCTAATAGAGAACCAGAATAAATACTCACATGCTCCCACATGTCGACACTGATGATGGGGTGGTAAGCTATGTCATTAGGTTAGCATCTTAGTGTTGTTGGGATTTCACGTGGACCACTGACGGGCGAGCAGTGGGCCCTGGTTGGGAGTAGTCACGATCTCAAGTTTCTTCATAGTACTGCTGTAGCCCTACGTAGCGGAACACCTTGTCAGCACTCAATGTTTTCCGCTCATGCTCCATGAAATACGAACTAGCCAGCACCAACCGGAACCCTGGAGAGCAGCAGCCTTAGCATTGAAAGCCTTTTTGAAGTCCTCAATAGAACCAAAGTCCTTCTCAAGAGTCAACTTGAGCTTGCCATCTGAAAGTTGACCACTGCCATTTGATGTTGGGGCCAGTATCTTCCAGAAGAAAGAGTGGTTGATGTGACCTAATGTGAAGGAGGGTAGAGGGGTAGAGAGTATATATTCAGCCTTGCACCTAGGCTCCTCAGAAAATATTCAACATGTTCGACACACCACCCCCATTGAATTTAATTGCAGCCTGAAGACTAATCTGTTCTTCGATGGATTTAGCCTTCTTTGACTGTTCCTCTGCCCATTGACATATGCTTGGTGGTGTTTTGTGTGGTGCAGCTCCATAATTTGTTTCGAAATGTAAGGTTCAAGAGCCTGGGAGGGTGGAAAGGTGAGTGAAAATGCTTTTTCCAAAACGTTTGCATGCTCCTGGCATTCATACACAGATAATGCACATCATAGGCGTAAGGCAGAGGCAGCACAGTATGGTGTGTGGACATTATGGCAGGCATACGAGAGGCGAACAGACGCCTGGGAGCCGCTGAGCGCATTGAGGAGATGGTAGTCATAAACATGTTCGAAGTTGAGGAGGCCAAGGAGGAAGAGTCCAAGTTTCCGATTCGACAACATAGAGGGAAGGACCACACATGGGCTGTGGGTTGGGTTATGAGCACTATTGAAGCATGTGCAGCATCTAGACAACGCACATACATGGGAGAGTCACTCCCAAGGTTGTTATGCAGTTTGGTCAAACCTGGTAAGATTGTTGCATTGTAGGCCATTAGCTACACAATGACACCTTGTACTATATCATACTCACCTCTGGGTGTGCCAAAGACCTTGACAATGCACCCATGGAGGAAGGTGGTGAGGGGTGTGGTTGAGTCCAAGTGAGTTGAAAAAAAAAACCCCTCCAAGTCTGAAAATTTCTGGTGTGCACGCATGATTTTTGCTTCAATTCTATGCATTTGAGCTCTAGAATGATGTGAGTTAAATATAGGTGCTAAGTAAAATGTAACGGACCTTTTAGAAAGGCAGCAAAGGTGCATTCAAGCCTGTTGTTTCGTTTCTTCATTTTGGCCTTGTGCCAGCAGTTTCTTGAAGGCACCATTGGTGTTCTTGATTTCCTTTTACATATCCCACATCACAGAACATCGACGTTGATGGTCATTCAAAGACATGCGGTTGCAGCAAAAGGCAAGTTACAGAGACACAACCCGACAGCCCACTAACTTCGATTGACAGTCTCTGCCTCACACCTCAGTACTTATGATGGGTTACAACAAGTTTATATCAAGTGTTGCCCACCATAAACCCGTTATAAACCTGTTATAAACCTGATATAAACCTGATATAAACCCGGGATAAACTTTTTGGGTTTATAACCCGCCAGGAGGTTTTGTGACATCGACGGGCTCAACGGTATGGTACGTTCACTTCGTCTATTGGTGAATCATGCCCTGAGGGCTCACCCTCGACTGTGAACGAACAATGAGTAACTATATGCCACGTTAATTCTAATTGAATGCACAAGATAATCGGGCGATCAATCCCTGAGTGTCTCCGCACGCGTCACCTGGCCTCTGGGTATTGCCTATTCACCTACATTTTCAAGTAACAAGCTAGAGTCTTGGATGGGCCACCACACATTCACTACATCAAATTCGGGAGATACGATGCTCCATTTGGTCGGCTGTCATTGAAATACACCCCCATTCCATCCACCTAACTGGCCACAAAAACAAAAAGGACGAGGAGGTTAAGAAGAGCACAGAGCACACTGTGCATGAGGGTAAAGATCATTTGTCAGGAAATTCAGTCGTGGGGCGAGAGAAGGGTCACATAACGAAAGAAGTGGACGAGGACGTGGAAGAATTACACAGGAAGAAGAAAGGTTTTCATGCAGATCAGACAGAGGGTAAAGTCAGGGATGCGTCTTGGAAAGGCCGAAGATAAATACAACCAGTTAACAGCACAGTGAAACGTTCCTTTGCATGACAAGGGCAGGCAATATCTACGATAGGTTACGAGAGCAGAAGGAGGGTGGTATATTGGAGCGGTATCATGATCATCCAAATATAGTGTCCATGCTGGGGCGCTTCAGAACCAAAAAGGTGCATTGGCTCCTTAGGTTGGCTCAAAGTCGCGCCGTTGTCGAGGGTGTTGCGTTCAAACAAGATCGTTCGCAAGTCCAGCCGAGGAAGTGCTAGGCCGATGCTACCGCTCGATCGCTGTTGTCGTTTCATTGAGAGATCGACCGGGTTCCGAGAGCACTGGAGGGGGCGAGACGTCGCGCAGGCGAGGAGAGATCTGCGCCGTTGGTCATGGAGTTACGATGACGACACCACGGGCGGCGCTTGTAGCGGTGATAGTCGGTACTGAGTTTTGAGCTAATGCAATGCTGCTGCCGTTGCGATTGCGCTTTTTGATCACGTCCGTCACGCCGTGGAGTTCCTGACGAGGTAAAAAGACCAGGGTCAGTATCATTCCCAGTCACCACTACATCCAGGACAGCACTGACGAAGAATAAGCCACAGGTGTTGCACAGTCGTTGGCCTTGCGGGTCATGTCTCCAGAACGGCGTAGTGGCGGTCTTGAAGCTCGTGCACTGGATATGCCCTTCTCCAACAGTGGGAGATATCCCACCAATGGAGTAGCAGCGACGACTGTCGCCTTTCCAGAAACGCCGCTTGCGCCCAACAGTACGTGCCCACACTCGTGCTTCCTCTCCTCTGAGAGCGAATAGGCCCGACGCCAGCGTGTGCGGGCGCACTCTCAATAACGCGCGAAGCTGCAAACGCCTCCTCACATTCGCGTGGATTGTCAGCGGACCTGTGTGCTCAGAAGTCCCTCGGTCAGTAGTATACGGACTCGCCGAGCCACCAGGACCATATCTACTCCCGACAGGGCCAGTTTGCGAATCAACCGCCAAGGATATTCGGACCGATGTGGGTGTATTCGTCTCATGACCTCGCAGGCGGCTGAGACAGCAACGCAGATGCAATAGGAGCATAGCAGAGCCTTCCAAACGCGTGATACGGGAACATGCTGAGCTTCGCTGTCCCGCCGAGGTTGAATGGATCGAGCCTGCCAAATGGGGCACACACCACTTTCTGCAGACGGCGCGAATCGACCGCCGGATTCATCCATAGCGGCCTGAACGGCAGTGACGAGGTCCTGTGTGCCTCCGGCGTGCGGGAGTCGGTGTGAGCAGCTCATCGAACGGGAGCGAGGTGAGGCGGCCGACCCCACCGTCTCACCCTGCTGCCAGTTGTTTAAATCAGCTATTGAAAGAGAAGCTGAAAGGGGTGTTGGAATAACTTGCCTCGGTGGTGTAAGGACGGAGTTTGTCGAGTGATTCGCGCAGATGGGAAAGTAGCGAGGGGAGGGAACGACGCGCTGAGCTGTACGAAGGGTGCTGGCCGACCTAGACTTGGGGGCCGGCACGGGCGACCACAAGAGGACGAGGACCGCTGCCCGAATTGTGTGGGACGCGTTCGACATACCGCCGCTGCTGCCGATGCCCAGGCCGTGTGCGCTCGTGTTCGCGGTGGTGCGACTGGAAAGGCTCGCGTGAACCTGACATTTGCGGATTGCAACTGGGCGAGGACTATATCGTCGTCATCCTATCTCATCAGCGGATTGATGGAGCGCTGTCGTAAGAAATGAGCAGTTTTAGCACTGAGCGAAGTAGAACTCGTGCCCATGGACTAGTCGGGACAAGACCTCACTCTTCAACAACTGTGCAACGACCACAGGAAAGGTGGTTGTGTTGATGTGGTTCGTCTGGCGGCGGCGGAGCAGCTGGTGAAAAGGAAGCGATTTGTTGCTCGCATATCTCGGCCAAATTTTAAGCGACAAAGTGAAGAGAATCAGGTTGAATAGCAGGCAGTGCATCGGGTGTTATAATAATGAATGTGCATCCATCTCTGGCCTCGTCGCTAGCGGTCAGGTCTACGCTTCTGCCGGAGACTCAGGCTTTGACACCCACCTGCTTGGGGATTAGAGTGCCGTCCGTGTCTGCACAAGTGAGGTGGGCATACCTGGGCGTAGAGGTCGGAAGAGTGCTAGTATATGCTAGAATGACCACGAATGACAAGGGGAGTGGGAGGGCTAGAGAGGGGACATGAGGATATTGCACACGACGACTCATCGACCTTTTCCTTACTCACCGTCTGCATATGCTCATCCCATTCAACTGTGATCACCTGACCTTTCCCTCTCTGGGTGTGGTTTCGGGCAAACACGACGCTGTATATACAGAACTGAGACCAAACGAAATACGGAATAGCGTGATGGGTCATATAGCATTCCAACAAGCTTCAGTACGTTAGTTAGTACTATTAACCAGAACGCCGCCTTCCACAATATCTCCATCGTCCACCTCTCCGTATCGATCAGCATCAGTTTCGAGTACACCTCTCCTTCGTCTTCGTCTTCGTCGGGCCGTGTGCCCTGGCCGCCTCGTCCTCCACGCGCATGGGCATGCCCACTACCCCACAGTTTGCCTCTGGGTCGATCGTGCCGCCTCGGAGGTTTAGTGGGCGAAGGAGCAAAGTGTTCGGTCGGACTTTAACCTCAAGCTCTGGGTCATGTAAGAGAGTACGAAATGCATGCATCCCATCTCTGTGTACAGTTGTGAACTGGCCTTCGGTTGGGCTACAGGGAGGGTCGACGGGGGGGTATTAGGACGAAATTAGGACGAAGTCGGAGGGCAGGGCAGTAGGATAGTAGTGTTCTAAGGCAGCAGCGTCGCAGAGTGCCTTTAATGAAAAGCGGTAAAATGAGGGACTACGCGGCGTGAAGCCGGAGAGGGTTGAGGCAGAGCCACATGGTGGGCTATTAATGACAACTGCTTAATACCCGTGCTAACGGCTTAAGGCCATGCTGAAGGACCTGACACGACATTGGCGCACTCGAAGAAGGGGGGATCTGGAAGGGGAGAGGGGCTCACCAAAGTCCAAAAGTCCAAACCACCTGGCTTAGCTTTGTACCCTGGCTTCGGGGCGCCATGAAACGTTCGATGTGCTGCTCCTGCTCGTGCTCGCGCTCGATCGTGCTCGTCCACGAAACAACATCTTTTTTCTCACCGTCAAGTCGATACCACGCAAGGCGGCATGTGGGTGCGTCTGTCCGCATCCGGGTAGTTGCCGCTGTGGGCCGCCTCGTTCGTGGCGTTCGTGGCGGAGAGTTGGTTGGACGACGTGCGTCGATGAATGAGACTGAGGCGTGGCCGGCGCAGGAGGGTGCAAGGATGAATACGACCACACGACTACGATGAACTGCAGGCTTTGCAACGCTGCGACAAGCATAAGCGCCCAAGGTTGCCATCCACCACGTTGCTCGCGAACACCATGTCGCTTCTCACTAACAAATTGAAACAAGGTAGCTCATGTCTTCATCCTAATTAGTCATACGTACTAATGTCCTCTTATAGAGCAACACTCCCTGCTTCCTGCGGGTCCACAAGGCAAGTCCGTTCCCTCATCACTACCAATCAATATTTCTCATACATCTGCCTTATCCAGACGAACCGAAGACCCTCAAGACTGCCTGGGAATACTACAATGAAGGCACGTTAGCCATTATACAGTCACGTCATCGTACATCATCTAATATGAGAACCCAGGAATGGCGATCATCGACCGCGAGCGCGAGAAAGAATGGCTTGAACAAATGGACACCATACTCATTTTCGTAGGCATTTCCTCCTTTCAATACCAGCCTGAGGTGATGAATTGTCAGGCCGCATTGTTTGCGGGGTTCTTGAGCTCTTTCCTGATTGAACTCCTCGGCCGTCTCGAGCCGGACCCCATGGACATTATACAGGATGTTCTCATCTACCAAACGCAAATGATGCGCAATTCGAGCCTAGGGCCATATATCGCGTCCGACTTCTCGCCTCCAGAACACATCGTCGTCGTCAATGCTCTCTTCTATGCCAGTCTCGGAGTCATGATCCTGGCAGCATTCATCGCCATGCTCATCAAAAGCTGGGTGCGTGAATTCGACCGCGGCTTACAGGCGATGTCTCTCCCAGAACAAAGAGCGAAGACGCGTGAATTCCGGTACCTCGGGATGGAGCGCTGGAAGCTCCCAGAGATGGTTGGGGTACTACCATTGCTCATCCAGATATCCCTTCTTCTATTTTCCATCGGTCTTGTCTTGTTTCTTTTTCACATCAGCAAACCCTCGTTTGGTGTGACGACAGCGATCCTTGGGATTGGGATCTGCTATTACACGATGACGACATCCATATCTGTGTTTGTTACCTCCTCACCGTTCCGTTCTCCTCTTTCGCGCACCTTGGCCACGGTGTACCAGCGTGTGCATGCTTATTTCTGCCCATATATCGATGATATCATGAGCTCAGATATGGATATTACGCCAGCAACAGCGCTCGGTCGTGTCCGCCGGTCTATCCAGATCATCCTTCATAAATCGCGCCCCTATCCAGAGGACAATTTTAAAACCCCAATTGCAGGAACAGAATTGGACGAAGTACAGCTTTCTACGGTAGCATCGGCCTTGAAGAGAATTCATGACAGTGCCCCGGATTCTCAAGATAGCGAAGCACTGCAGTCGTCTGTATGGCAGGTTGCGGGTAGCGCGACACTTAGCAATCCACCCTTGTTCAACCTGCCTTACCAGTGTCTTTTGAGAGCGGATAGTGAAGAGTACTACTCACATTGCCCTCCAGCCATGCTGGTCGCAATGGTAGCAGTTTCGTTGCGTGGACGTGAAAAATGGATCGCGGGGTGCTCCACCATCACCCAAGTACGAGCCCTCATTCGGCGCATGGAAATTTCCAATATTCCCTGGACTCAAGTTGTAGTTACTATACTGCTTCTGAATACATTTACTGCCGCATAAATCACAGCAATGACATTATGCACTTGAGACAAATGGAGTTCAACCTCACAAATGTGATAAGAAGCAAGGAACTGCCAAGAGAAGAATCGCTATGGCTTTTAAGGACGCTGTCAGAGCTCCGTAACGTGAGCGAGCCACCAGACAGGGAACCATTCTTGATTGGGATATGTCTAGCGATCCTTTCGAATCATCCCTACGCTGGTGACACATTCCTTGAAGCTGTAGTCACACTCGCCGCCGTGTCATGTTCTCCAGAATATGCCAATCGGCTACACATTCTCACCAGCAGTCGCGAATACCCATGGTTGCTTCGCAATCTTCGAGACCCTGCTCTATTTGCCAATTGGTTTGAGGACATCCCTTCCGACTATCACAAGCAGTTCATCTCCCTGCTCTTCCTGGTCATCTATATGCTCATACGTCAAGATTCACATCCCTTAGCAGTTCATTACCTCACTGTCATCACAGTAAAGGGTAATTTGCCCCTCTATACCTCTGCCCTCACTGCCGTTGCCCCATATATTGGTGATTATTTCCTCTCCGCCATCATCAGGATGCTCGTGGCGCCTCAAACACAAGATTTGATACCAATAATGCGTTATGCCATGGACGATGGAAAACGCTTTTATCAGGAAGAACTGCTCAAAAACTATGACCTTCAGCTTGGAGCTAGTGAGACCCCGGATCCAAACTTCTTCGCCATCTTGTTCATGCTTTCCAAATCCGTACCTTTCGACACAATAAAGGCATTGAAGGACGTGAATTTGGAATGGAAAAATCCCTGGTTGAGGCTGGCTGCAAGAGTGGTTGCCAAACAGGACATCCCTGATGGATCAGGTCTACCCATGGAGTCGCTTTATGATCATCGAGTCCACGACATGATCGCGGCTCTGTCCCTTCTGCGATATATATACGCAACGAAAGATCTCCCGATATACAGAGTTCGTCCTCCTGGGCTCATTCCTTGGATCTAGAGAGCCCTCCATCTCCTCTGTAGCTCTGGAGTACTACATGAAGACCGCGATATCCTATCCTGGTCCCCCACCACCATCTTATTGCCTCTCCGCAGCTGTATCTGCCACGTTCAACTTCATATTGCCGGACCATCTACTGGGGATGGGGTGGGAACTACTAGTTATATTTTTGAATGGGTTCGAAACACTCTCAGTCGAATGGAGACGATCCTTCGCTGAAGGCTTTTTCACATTGTCGCGCCGACCGCTGCTAAAACCACGGGCGGTCACATGGTCAATGACACGAGTGAGTGAGCTTAGGCAGATCCTCACGTGGGAGTACTTCCACGAAGCAGAACAAGAACCAGAGCGGACAGATTCAGAGTTCAGCGGGTTGGATTGGATGGCAATGGCATGGTCACTTCATTTATCACAGCAGTCTGGGAGAAAGAAAGAGAGATCAGGACAGGGAAATGCAAAATCGCTGAATTTGGGTGGACCAACAGTTAATGAGGAATTTGTGCTCCGGGCACTTTACAAGCTCCTCGATGCAGCTACACCCTACCAAATCCTTCCCATTATCCCTAAGCTTTGCGAGTTTGTTCAGTGGTTTGATGATACCGATCTCTCTGAATCCCGTGGTATGATCTCCACGCGGATAAAGGAAGCGATCCGTATGCATGAGGAGTTCCAGAAGGTCCATTGTTTCGACAAGTTCCATTGTATGTGGTATATCTAGGCACTCTTCAGACCTTTTCGTAAATTTGGGTACTATGAACTTTTTTTGTGGTCTCAATTCTGACATGAATAGCAATCCCGAATCGCAATCAATGGACAACAACCTGCCATATTTAAATTATTGACTGGTTGACCATTGGGATTGTGGTTCCATGGCAAGGGCAAAGCTATATTGATCTGACTGGTTGGCAGAGAAGTGGCGCTTACTCCATAACGAAAACTATTAATTACCCTTCTGAAATAATTTTATTTGTAGCCAAACTTTGGAGGAGACGGCGGCTCAGTTAACAGCGAGTGCACCCTGGATATAATGACAGGCTTAAACTAGAGAACGGTAATGTTACGTATGTCCATGTCGTTCGTCGGTGGACCACGCACGGAGGGACTCACCCTCGACTGTGAATGAACAATGAGTAACTATATGTCACATTGATTCTAATTGAAGCACAAGATAGTCGGGCGCTCAATCCTTGAGTGTCTCCGCCACTCGGCCTCTGCATATCGCATATGCACCTACATTTTCAAGTAACAAGCTAGAGTCTCGAATGGGCCACTACAAACTCACTTCGTCAATATGCTATTAATTCTCAGAAGGGCTGCGGGAGATACGATGCTCCGTGTGGTCGGTTGTCATTGTAATACATTCTGAATGGACAACAAAGACAAAAAAGACGAGGAGGTTAGGAAGAGCACAGAGCACACTGGATATGAGATCAAAGACCATTCGTCGGGAATTCAGTCGTGAGGCGAGAGAAAGGTCGCATAGCAAAAGAAATGGATGAGGACGTGGAAGAATCACACAGGAAGAAGAAAAGTTTCATGCAGATCAGACGGAGGGTAAGGTCAGGGATGCGTCTTGGAAAGGCTGGAGATAAATACAACCAGATAACAACACAACGAAGCGTTCCTTTGCATGACGAGGACAGGTGATGTCTACGAGTGGGAGGAGCGTGGTATACCGAGGCGGTATCATAATCATGCAATACACTGTCCATGATGGGTTGCTTCAGAGCCAAACGGGTCCATTGGCTCGTTGGCTGGGTTCAAAGTCACGCCGTTATTCAGGGGGTTGGGCTCAAACAAGATTATTCGCAAGTCCAGGAAGCGCTAGGCCGATATTGCCACTCGATCGTTGCTATCGTTTCATTGAGAGATCGATGAGGCCCTGAGAACGCTGGAGGGGCAAGAGGTCGTGTCGGTGGGCGGAGCCCTGCAGCGCTGGTCATGGAGTTACGCTATTGGCGTTAACGATACCACAAGCGGCGCTTGTGGCGATGACAGTCGGTACTGATTTTTTGAGCTAATTGCAGTGCTACTGCCTTTGCGATTGCGCTTTGTGATCACGTCCGTCACGCTGTGGAGTTTCTGCCAAGGCGAACAGTATGATTCCCAGTCACTACTAACATTCAGGAGAACACTCACGAAGAACAAGCCACACGCGTTGCACAGTCGTTGGCCTTGCGGGTCACGTCTCCAGAGCGGCGTAGTGGCGGTCTTGCAGCTCGTGCAGTGGATATGTACTTCTCCAACAGTGGGGGATATCCCAACAATGGAGGCGTTGCCCCGTCCACCAGAAGCAGCAGCGCCGACTGTCGCCTGTCCAGAAACGCCGCTTGTGCCCGACAGTACGTACCCGCGCTCGTGCTTCCTCTCCTCTGAGAGCGAATAGGCCGGATGCCAGCGCGTGCGGGCACACTCCCAATAACGTGCGCAGCGGCAAACGCCTCACATTCGCGTGGTCTGTCAGCGGGCCTATGTGCTCAGAAGTCCCTCAGTCAGCAATGTCCGGACTCGCCGCACCACCAGGACCACCTCTACTCCCGACAGGGCCAATTTGCGAAATAACCGCCAAGGATATTCGGATCGATGTGGGCGTATTGGTCTCATGACTCGCAGGCGGCTGAAACAGCGAACCTCCAAACGCCTGATACGGGAACATGTTGAGCGTCGCTATCCCACTGAGGTTGAATGCATCGAACCTACCGAATGGCGCGCACGCCGCTTTCTGCATACGGCGCGAAACGGCCGCTGGATTCATCCATAGCGGCCTGAGCGGCAGCGACGAAGTCCTGTGTACCTCCAGCCGTGCGAGAGTCGACATGAGCAACTCATCGGACAGGGGCGAGGTGAGGCTGCCGATCCCATTGCCCATACCCCGCTGCTGGTTGTTTAAATCAGCTAGCGATGGGAGGGAACGACGTGCTGAGCTGTACGAAAGGTTGCTTTTGCTATTAAATTGCGTTGCTGGCCGACTTAGCCTGGCGACGACAAGGGGATGAGACCTGGTGCTCGAATTTTGTGGGGATGCTGTCGACGTACCGCTGCTGCTAGTGATGCCCAGGCCATGTGCACTCATGTTCGCACCACTCATGCTGGTGGTGGAGTGACTGAAAAGGCTTGTGTGAGCCTGGTTTCTGCATGCAAATTGACTGTGAGTGATCAAGCTAACTAGATGCTAGGGAGTGATGGGAGTGAGCAGAACCCGCAGTATATTCATTATACAAGGTGAAACTAACCTAGGGAGCGATGGGAGTGAGCAGAACCCGCAAGGGGAGGCAGTGCCATCATTCCCAAATGTACAGGAGTCGCAGGAATCACGGAATAGTAGTCCAGAAGGGACATAGGAATGCCGAAATGAGAATGGAGGCATGTACAACACAAGGAAACCTGAAAAGAAGTGGGGAATGGCTGAAACATACAATACAGTCATGAAAGGTCAATAGCAATCACCATAACAGAGTATACCTTCAAGTAATTGCTGCTGGGCAAGAATGCAGTGAGGGGCAAAAACCATATCATCATCATCCTATCTGATTGGTGAACACCAGGGCCTGAGTGGGTTAGATTGATGGAGTGCCATAGTAAGAAGTAGTTTTAGCACTTGAGTGGCTTACAACTTGTTCTGATTGGTGCCCATGGACTAGTCAGGACAAGACATCACTCTTCAACAGTTGTCCAATGACCACAGGAGAAGTGGTCATATTGATGTGGTTCGTCTGGTGGTGGCAGAGCAGCTGGTGAAATGAAAGCAATTTGTCGCTCACATATCTCGGCCAAATTTTAAGGGGCAAAGTGAAGAGAATCGAGTTGAATAGCAGCCAGTGCATCAGGTGTTATAATAATGAATGTGCATCCATCTCTGGCCTCATTGCTAGCGGTCAGGTCTAAGCTTGTGCTGGAGACTCAGGCTTTGACACCCACCTGCTTGGGGATTAGTGCTCATCTCATTCAACCATGATCACCTGACCTTTCCCTCTCTGGTTGTGGTTTTGGGCAAACACGAGGCTATATATACAGAACAGAGACCAAACAAAATACAGAATAGCGTGATGAGTCATATAGCACTCCAACAAGCTTCAGTATGTCAGTACTACTAACCAGGCAGAACGCCGCCTTCCAAACAATATCTCCTTCGTCCACCGGTATCGATTAGCATCAGTTTCGAGTACACGATGCCGACACCTCCTCTCCTTCCCCTCGCCTTCGACTTGGACTGGGCATGCCCACTACCCTCTGGGTCGCGCCGCCTCGCAAGTTTAGTGGTGGGCGAAGGCGGTCGGACTTTAACCTCAAGCTTTCGGTCATGTAAGAGAGCACGACATGCATTCATTACATCCATGTGTCCAGTTATGAACCGGCCTTCGGTTAGGCTACAGCGAGAGTCAACGGGGAAGTGTTAGGACGAAGTCGGAGGACAGAGCAGTAGGATGGTAGGATGGTAGTGTTCTAAGGCAGTAGCGTCACGGCGTGTCTTTAATGAAAGGCGGCAAAATGAGGGACTGCGCATCGGGAAGCCGAGAGGGTTGAGGCAGAGTCTCATGGTGGGTTATTAATGACAACTGCTTAAGATCCGTGCCAACGGCTTCAGGCCATGCTGAAAGACCTGAAACGGCATTGGCGCAGTCGACGAAGGGGGGATCTGGATGCGGAGAGGGGCTCGCCAAAGTCCAAAAGTGCAAAGGGGGGGGCAGAAACACTCAATGTGCTGCTCATACTCGTGAATGCTCGTGCTCGTCCACGAAACAACACATTTTTTTTCTCACCATCAAGTCGATACCATGCAAGGGGGCATGTGGGTGCGTCTGTCCGCCCCCGGGTAGTTGCCGCTGTGGGCCGCCTTGATCGTGGCGTTCGTGGCAGAGGGCCGCACGCCGATGAAATGAGACTGAGGCGTGGCCGGCGCAGGAGGGTGCAAGGGTGAATACGACCACACGACCACGATGAACTGCAGGCTTTGCAACGTTGCGACAAGCATAAGCGCCCAAGGTTGTCATCCACCATGTCGCTTCTCACTAAGAAATTGAAACAAGGTAGCTCATTTCTCTCATCCTAGTCAGTCATACGTACTAATGTCCTCTTATAGAGCAAGACTCCCCGCTCCCTGCGGGTCCACAAGGCAAGTCCATTCCCTCATCACTATATACCTATCAATATTGCTCATACATCTGTCTTATCCAGACGAACCGAAGACCCTCAGGACTGCTTGGGAATACTACAATGAAGGCACGTTGGAAATTATACAGTCACATTATGGTACATGGCCTAATATGGGAACCCAGGAATGGCGATCATCGACCGCGAACGCGAGAAAGAATATCTTGAACAAATGGATACCATACTCATCTTCGTAGGTATTTCCTCATTTCGGCGCCAGCCTGAGTTGATGAGTTGTCAGGCCGCATTGTTTGCAGGTTTCTTGAGCTCGTTCCTGATTGAACTCCTTGGTCGTCTCGAACCGGACCCTATGGGTATCATACAGGATGTCCTCATTTACCAAATGCAAATGATGCGTAATTCGAGCCTTGGCCCATATGTCGCGCCCAACTTCTCCCCTCCTGAACACATCGTCGTCGTCAATGCTCTCTTCTATGCCAGTCTCGGAGTGATGATCCTGGCAGCATTCATCGCCATCCTCATCAAAAGCTGGGTCCGCGAATTCGACCGCGGCCTACAGGCGATGTCTCTCCCAGAACAACGAGCGAAGACGCGTGAATTCCGGTACCTCGGCATGGAGCGCTGGAAGCTCCCAGAGATGGTTGGGGTACTACCATTGCTCATCCAGATATCTCTTCTTCTATTTTCCATCGGTCTTGTGTTGTTTCTTTTTCACATCAGCAAACCCTCGTTTGGTGTGACGACAGCGATCCTTGGGATTGGGATCTGCTATTACACCATGACGACATGCATATCTGTGTTTGTTACCTCCTCACCGTTCCGTTCTCCTCTTTCACGCACCTTGGCCATGGTGTACCAGCGTGTGCATGCTTATTTCTGCCCATATATTGATGATTTCATGAGCTCAGATATGGATATTACGCCAGCAACAGCGCTCGGTCGTGTCCGCCGGTCTATCCAGATCATCCTTCATAAATCGCGGCCCTATCCAGAGAACAATTTTAAAACCCCAATTGCAGAAACACAAATTG
>Ga0307515_10005009_pt1 | contig 27024 bp, 7 predicted proteins | sample 17_EM_MG_FD_194513 | JGI IMG/M metagenome (GOLD analysis project Ga0307515, IMG submission 194513) | Populus trichocarpa ectomycorrhiza microbial communities from riparian zone in the Pacific Northwest, United States - 17_EM | ecosystem: Host-associated > Plants > Roots > Unclassified | place... | reverse complement strand
TAATAATATTATTTATTATATATATATATATATATATATATATATATATATATATATATATATATATGATCTTTTTTTAATCAGTGTAGTTGAATTATTCAACTATTTGTGCATTTATCAAGAAAAAAAAAAAGAGAAAAAAAAAGAAACGAAGACAGAAAAGGATCAGGAGGGAAAAAAAAGTTTCAAGTCATCGCGGACAGTGGAAATATCCAATTTCACCCTCACCGACAATTGTAATCCCAGCACCATTGTTCATCGGAGCTTGTTGCCTGGGGGGTTGTGGAAGGTTTTGCACAAAAAGACCTAAGAATTTGAACTTCAAATTTTTATTTGATTTTTTTGGGTTACATTTGATGTTTGGCAATAGGTTTATAGAAGGGTGGAAATTTTCAGGGTTGGAAAGATTATGAAAATGTGGATTGATGATAAGCATAATTTCAATAAATCAAATATAAAAATAAAAAAAACACTCGAGTAAATCTAAGTAAATAGACGAAACTTACCATTCAAATCATAAAACTTGCAATTCAGATCATAACAATAAGATTACCATAAAAAAAAAATACAAAGACAAGTTCTTAACCAACCCATTGTTGAGGTGCAAAATTGATAAAAAAAAATTAATTTAAAAAAAGCAACGAAAAAAATTTAAATCAATCTATCAAACTTACAATCTCGGTCATGAGAACATGATAATTTTATAAAATTAAACTACGAAAGAAAAATTATGTTTTTTTTTAAGTTAAGTGATAAAAAATTATCCCGACATAATAAAAAATAATAATTTTATTAGTGTCTAATCTTTTTTAAAATAAATCCTTTGAAAAATTAAAGAAAAGACCTTCAAAAAGGAATCCAAGAGTCTCGGCCCAAAAACAAGGACATGCCTGCACGCTTCCCATTTAATTTTTTTTTCTTAGCTGGGTGGAAGCCGAGTCATCTGGCCATTTGAATTTTTTTGTTTGTCTAACGACGTAAACAACACATTATCTGTAGCCTTAGTTTTTTATGACCTGTGGATCACCGAAAAATCAAGAGAGAAATATTTTATGTCAAAAAATTAAAATTTTCAATATGTTTTGATTCAAAATCACTAAAAAATTACTCAAAATATCTTGATAAACCCATTTAAGTCTTCAAATAACTCAAAACATGGTCAAAAAATAAAAATATATGAAACCCAAAAAATTCATTAGATTAGATATACTTTCTCAAACAATTTAAAAGTGAAAGAACTCTCAAATAAAACTTCTCTCATCTAACAAAATTATTTGTCATTAAAATTAATTATTTTTATGGTCGAAATCGATGTCGACTGATTTTTTTTTTCTATCACTAAAATTCAACAACTCTCTTTCATCTCTTAAACTATATACTAAAATAAAAAAAAAATAAAGTTTTGAACTAAAATATAATTTTTAAAACTATAAGGAACCAAGAAGTTATCACTTGAAAACTATGAGGATCATAGTGAAAATATCATCCAAACTTTAAAATCACCACTTATATATTTTCCATGCGTTTTTATTTGATCTTCTATATTTTAATTCAGCGTTTTCTTAACAAATTAGATGCAACTTTGGCCACAAAATAATCATTTCAAAGAGAAAAAATTTAAATGGCCAAAAAAAAAGAAAGTATTATGGATTCCTGTAGAAACCATCTATTCCTTTTAGTATTTTTTTTTTGTAATGTAATAATTTATAATTTGTAATGCTGGGCCATCCAAACACTCGGGCACCTTGGTCATAATCTTCTTCTCTTTTTTTCTTCTTCTTCTTTTATTATTATTTTTTTTTTTACGTAATGAATTTTTAAAGTTGGTAAGTGATATGTTGCCCATCTTATAATTCAAGATTCAAATTTAAAAGATGATGCATGAAAAGAACTTCATGCGAACACGCTGGTTTGAATATGAATACATGATCTTCTTAAAACTTTATCAAACTGAGATTTAATCTTAGAATCTGAAAATCATTACAAGAATATCCTTAACTTTTCTATAATAGCTAGGTTATGTTTGATTTTAGATTAAAGAGTGTTAAGGGTTAATCCATTAACCTTTAACCTTTAGATAAAAGGAGGAGAGTGATTTAGAATAATCTGAACAATTGAATATGAATATATTGTAATTGGAACGCATGGAAAGCATAGAAAACATATTTACATATAGATGGATATATCTAAGCTTAAAAAGATATTTAGTTGCATCAAATGATATATCTAACAATAACAAGTATAGTTTTTAATACATTATCAAATTAAATCAGGTTTAAATTTTATTAGAAGATTCTCCATATATTATTTTATAGTGAGCTAGTTGGCTATAACTGGTTGATATTAAGAAGGCTTTAAGTCAAGCCCGAAAGATGCTTTTTAGTTTTAGTTTTTTTAAAATTTAATTTTGAATTTTAGTTTTTAATTTTTCTATCTACGTACGATTCAGGTAAAAAAATAAACCTGTTTAAGCTATTATAAACCCGATCGAGGTAGATATTGATAAAAGAATTTGATTTAGAAAAGTAAAAGTGCGGCTAAGGTTTTTGTTTGACCATTTTTCATGATTTTTGTCTCTTTTTTTTGTCCTTTAATTCTTAGTCTAGTTAGTTTAAGTTGCGTGAAAAGAAAAGGAAAAATTGAAGGGGTTAACACTCAACTCCCAAAATTTGTAAAGCGTTAACCTATGCGTGGGTGAGCAAAAACAAATATTAAGGAAAATTTCTGAAATGTGTAAGTTCTCGTTTTTCATTGTTAGGTAACCCCACTTATTTTGATTTTCTTTTCTTATCATGTCCCACAAATATATATTATATATATAATTTTTTTATTATATTTAATTCAAGTATAAATTTAATTAAAATCTATTGAGTCTCACAATTATAAATTTTTTATTCATACCTATAAAAAATGTTTAACACTTAATTATTCTTTAACATTTTTTAAAATTTTTTAACAGCACCAAGCCAATCACAATTGTACAGTAAAAGAAAACTTGTTAATGTCTTACTACTATGGAGCTAGTCAAAACATGGAGAAAGAACGTAGATATTGTCATAGAAGAATTCTTCCAAATATAAAAATTTATGCAGCAAACGTGTTCCTAATTTTACATCTTTAATCAAACAAAATGTACACTTTCTCAACATGGCAGCATTAATTCTTCGCACCAGCCCTGACAAAACTATCTACAACCTGGACTAGTAGCAAAGAGAAATACAATCAAATGCCCAATATATATATATATATGTATACAGCTTTTCGAAGATGTTCAATTTGTGGTTCAATTTGTGAAAAAGGATTGATCACCACAAGATTAATATTACTCTACACCTCCGAGTCTTCTTGTAGGAGAGGGTTCTTCTCATCGGAGGACCTGACACTCTCCTCCTGTTTTTCATCTCCTCTCATCTGACCCCATGATACTGTATAGTAACCCACTCCAGATATTACGGCTCCTATAACACTGCATGCACATATAAAGTCAAGATTAATTAGAGCCTATGCCACTGTTGATTAGGAGAGAAATGGAGGGTGTTTTTCTTGTTTAATAATCACCTTCCATAATGGAGACCATTTACGAAGAAGCCGACGCCGAAAAAGGTAGCCCAAAATATCCTAAATGGTTGAAACAAGGGAACGTAAAAAGGGCCCTTCATGCGTGTGCACGAGATTTGAACACTGCTGCGGACGACACTCCCAAAGATGGCCTACATTCCATACCATAGCATTGCATGTAAAGAACAAATTGCAGTCGATGATAATTTTAAGTGTGTGTGTGTGTTTTAATGGCGAACTCAAGTTGATGATCACTGTCCACAAATTACGTACCGTGATAACAATGAGAAGCAATTCCATATTAAGCCTCAATTTCCAAGCATTCAAGTCTCTCTCTACAATCAAAGAGAATATTGCACATTGAATAGTCCCAGCTAAGCTATAAAAAGACGCTATTTTCATTACTTGGGGATAGAGTTTGATAGTACCCAACTGACCAAATAAAAGCCACGAGAGAAGAAAAAAAAATCAGCAATAATTTATTAAGAACTGAAAACCCAAAAAAAGAAGAGAAAATTACGTATAACGACATGGCTTGTTCAAAAGATTTCTTAATTTCTACGTACCTGGATAATGTTCCACAGTGAAACACAAAAAAAAGATGCAGCAAGCAACATGCAACCAAGAATCCAATTGTCTGGTGATGAGTAGAAAACGAAAAGTTGGTGTTCGGAATGCTGCAGTTTTTGGGAAGATGATGAAGGTCGTATATATGGGCCCTTGTAAATGACCACCGAGATTGCGCCCATGATTGACACCAAGGTGCCGATCACTTTGAATTGGAAACTTGAGCATCTCCATTCTACCTTCGACCTCCTGCCAGAAATCAATTGCAATATTATCAAACGAGTTGATGACCCTTGGGAGCTAGGTCCAAAGCCCTTTAAATGTTTTCTTCTTCTTCTTTGAAGCTCATTGGTTTAATAAATTAGGAAAAAAAAAAGGAACTTGATTTAACAGGAAAAAAAATAAAGAGATTTTAATTTCGAGGGAAAACCTGAGGACGACAGACAGAATGAAGGAAAAAGCAGGGATCAAAAGGCCCATTGCACAAACGACTATCGGTGAACTGTAGCTCAGGCCCACAAATGCAAGATTCTGTGATAAAGCTATCCTACAACACACATAAAAAAGTCATAAATATATGAGTTTAGCAAAGTTTATAGTGCATAAATAATAAATTAATGGCAAAATCCAATGAAAATATTTATTCTGACCTTGTCTTATTGTTTATTATTAGTTAATGTTGTAAGGTGAGCGAGGTGAATCACCACTAGTTAAGTTACTTATGCGCTGCTGAAATTTAAAAGGTTATATATTTTTATTTTGTTACATAAAAGTTATATATACAAGTTTTTTTCAACTCGTTTTTATAGTTTAAAAAATTTAAGTTTAAATAAATCGATAACTATATATACTAATAAATAAATAAAAAATCATTAATAATATCTAAAAATAAAACTTGAAAAATCGAGAAACAAGTGTGAATCAAGAGATTTAATTTTAAAATATGAGATATTTACCGGGTTATGTTTTATAAATTTATTTATTAAAATAATTTTTTATTCAAGCAGACAATAATAGAAATAGAGACAAAAATTAAATTGATTGAATAAAATAAAAGGAAAAAAAAACAGCATGCAAGGCTATACATATTAGAAACATTATCTGAAAATAAATTTTTTTATTTTAAAAAATAAATTTTATCCATACAAAAGAAAAAAACAATTATAGATTAATCAGAAAAACTCTTCAAAATTAGATGCATAACAAAAAAAAAATCATTTAAAAGAGGTTCTCTAAACAAAATAAAAAGAGAAAGAGTATTAATTTAAATAAATATTAAAAACAATTAGAGAAAAAACCATCAAAAAATCATTAATTTAAAAAAATTATGAAAAAAAAAAAAGAAGCAAAGCTCAGGCATTGCTGGACCTGGCAAGCCAAACCATTCTGCCGGGTCTATTTTATTAGGGTCCACACGTGGGCCTGCTGTGGTGGCCAGCACGGCTGGGTTCCATTTTGCCCGCCCTAGTTCTTAGAAAAAAAAATCAAACAACGCATCATCTAATTTGCTTATATTCTGGCGATGATAAAAAAATCAGGGTTTAAGTTTTTTTATCCAAAAACTTGTTTTTCAATCTCTTTTTGACTCAAAACACCTTAGAAACCGTGATAAACCTATCAACTACCTCAAAAAAAACAAAAAAAAAACCTTCTCAAAAATCAAAATCAACTCAAAATAAAAAATCAATTCGAGCTCAAATCTATTTTTTGACGAACTTTAAAGGTAAAAAAACACCTAATATGAACTTTTCTCATCAAATAAAATAATTTGACACAAATATCATTTATTTTGGTAGCCTAAATTGATGTCAATGACATGTTTTTCTTTCTACTACTAGAATTTGGTGAACTCTCTCTCTCCTCTCTCAACCAAGATTACAAAATAAAGAAAATAAACTTTTATATCAAAATTAAATTTTAAAAATATTGAGGTATCAAAATTGTACAATTGACGTTATTTTGAAGTTTGACGATCAAAAAGTATTTTTTTGAAATTTATGGCACACCACTATATTTGACATCTTTTTTATTTTTTAATTTCATCTTTTAATAAAAATTAAAATTAATTAATTTTCAATTAGACTAAATCATCAAAAAAAAAATAAAAATAGAATCAAATTGAAAAATTAAAAAATTTTACACAGTCCACGGTAATATATATATATATATGGCAGGATGAATAATGCATGCATACAGTGAAAAACCAATACCATGTATATCTATACTTAATATGGCACAATGATTAATCACTGTCTGTTCCGAGGAATGGTCCATTAATTAAAACCATTGCCTATTTGTGGAGAACTCTTTAATTTTCACGAAAATAGAAACTCTTGAAAATGCGCTTGCCGATTTAAAAGGAAAACATTTTTTTTTTTAAGAAACACATTGTAATTATATATAGTTCTTTAAATTGAAAATTTAATTCCTAAAAAATTGTTTTTCGAATTCTCTACATTCAATAACTAAAAAAAAAGTTATCCGCTTGGAAAAACAAAAACAGATTCTTGTTTAATTCACTTTTTTTCTGTATTCTTTTATTTTATTTTATTTTCCCAACAGATTACATCTGCACAAGAAACAACCCTTTTTTTCTCTCCAGAATCTTCTTGGAAAGGTCTCTCCAAGAAACACATTGTGATCAGTTGTGGGCTTGTGGCTACACACACGCATATATAATCGAATTAGAAATATGAGAGTACAAACCCTGTCAAACCCAGGAAGAAGAATCGCAAGAAAACTGGCAAGGTGAAGAGTGGTTGTTCTGCTCTGCAATGAACAACAATATGGAGTATGATCAGAAGCTAGCTAGCTAGGGACAGTACTGTTTCAAATATTAGTTAACAAAGAAGCGTAGGAATTCAGAGGGAAATATATATAAATAGATCAGTGTGTGTGTGTGTGGACCTTTCCCTGTGATACAAGAAGGAATAGGGGAGGAGAATGAGGGTGCCAAGCGCGTTGGTATAGACAACAAATACAAAAGGGTTCATCCCTCTAGACATCACTGTTTTGGCCATAATGGTCAGTGCGATAGTGCAACCTTCCATTATCACCATCCCTGTAAATGGTGCTACTTCCCCTAACTTAGAACCCACTCCCATCTCTCTCTAACAAGATTCTTTTATGTAGAGAGAAACTGATGCAAGCTCTCCCTCTCTCAGGTATTTGATCGTCAACTTGCTTCTCAAAGAGAGGGGGAAAGAAGAACTGATGTAATCAAGAGTGACTCTCCCTCTCTCTCCTTTATGATGTGACCGTGACAACAAGCTCTACTTATATTGTGTGTGTGCGAGCGAGGGTGATCAAAGAGGGTAACCCTTCACAACTTGTTGGAGCTACTTGCTAGAGAAAAAGCTACTCGGTTGTGTCTCAAACTCTACACAAAGGGAGGGAAGCTGACATGGCATTCATTTTTTTTGTCGAAATTATTGTGTTTTAGGAGAAAAATCTTTAGACTTTAGCACTTATTTTCCCTTAATTCGCTCCTTGGTCTATTAATTTTGACGCCATCATGTTTAAGTTACTATTTTCTGCTAATCTACGTGACTCGTTAGTGGCCAAAACACAAAGACTATACAGTGTTGTTGATCATCTCTTTGTGGTCGACATTGCCAATGGCCCCACTCAAAAAGAGTATTATATTATAACCCCATTGGTCCACCCACCAAGACACAATCAACAAGGACCCAGAACCTAAATCGTTAGTTTTTTATATAGGAGGAGATACCTTGTGCTGCCCAACTCCTGATTGTGAATAAATTAAACGGATAGAAGAATCAGCCTTGGCTGGTATCATATTGGTCAAGAATTTGTTGGGTCTGGTGCAAGAACTGCAGGCCCCGGATCGATGCCTCTAACTATACTCTTGGAGTCATCATCAGACTAATTTCACCCCAAGGATTAATTCTTAATTAACAGCTTCAGTCATTAGTAGAATCCTGAAGAAATGAAACTGGGCACTGGTTTTCTCTTTGTGCTAGCAACTGGATGTCGTATTGTCAAAATACAGGGACCAGAGAGAAGTTAAAAAGGAACCTTCTTCCTCCTGCAGTTCTGCTAGCTGAACTGCTGGATTTGTTGCCTTGTACTCTACCGTTAATGCAGGTATCTAGTGGAACATGACAGCATATCAAGGATTGGACAAAATAGGGCTCGAGAAATGTCAGGAAAAATCATACAATAGTCGCTTAGTTGCTTCAGTCATGGAAAGTGCACAATTTCATTGCTCTCGGTGCTGAAAGTGGGGAATTAGCATACCATTTTTCTACTTTGAATAATTCAATGATTCACAACATTCTTTCTTAATGCTTAGCGTTAATGATTCCAAATCTACATTTCTAATTAGTTAAAGGTTTCCCTTTTTCTAATTACATTTCTTCAGTTGCTGATGTGTTGGCTAAATGTCCATCTTGGTGTACTCATCCCATGGAGAGCTCATATATGCCGCCATGTTTGCTTCCGTGCATTTATGGCGTTATAATTATGGAGGCATAAAAGTGGGCAATTGGAGATGTGATCAATTAGACAACCAGATACCTACTTCTTATCTTCATTTTTTTTTCTTCTTTCTTCTTTTAATGCCATGAAAGCAAGGAGAAAATGGAGCTGAAACATTCTAAGCGCCGACCATGACCCTTTCAGGCTCTAACATGCCCAAAAAGACTAAAGTAACATGTATCTGCCATGTCAAATGCTTCGATAAACAACTTTTCACTCCGTCTTCCCTTTTAGTTGATTCTAAAGCAAGTGCAAAATGTGCCTTCAAACATGAAAAATTCAGCGCTTGAAAATGAAATTATCCATAGAAAATTTGAAATCAGAATGTTCTTACCATTTTATATGGGTTTGTATCAGGCTCAGGTCATGATCATATTCATCTCTTCAAATTGGCAATCGTTTTCTAGACACTGAAGTCAAAGGAAATGTGATTTGCAGGGGAGAAAAAGAAAAGTCCATCCATTCCAACCCAGCTGAACACGCGTGCAAATTCTGCCTCCAAGGCATCAAGTATATTTTATGGACTGGTGCTCATGATAGGGTCGCATACAGATGAGGGCATAACTTTACATGGTTAAATAATTAACATTCAAATGAAATGTGGAATTTTTCAACAGATATCTTCATCAGGATGGCTTCATTCTCCTTTTCAGAAAGTGAGCTTACCCTGTGCCTAGCTGTTGGGTTCTGACACTTTTATTCTTCTCAGCGTTAAATCATGCGTCCCACTGTAGGACGGCTGACCTTACTGAGCCCATAGGCTGGGAGTCCAAATACATTGGTCAACCCACATGCTGATATCTTTCATCGTGCGTGCCTTCCATCTCTCCATTCACAGAAACCACTATGTTTATGCATGTACATTTTTCTTTTCTTTAGACTTCTTCCTCCTGTTTAAGACAGATAAGAAAATGCACGTACAAAATCCGGAGATGCTATCATATGCAGAATCAACCACAACTTTCAAGCAATGACTTTATACAACCCATTATAAAAAGAAAGAAATAAAGAAAAACACTACAAAATAATACCGACGTATTGACAAAGCATTGAAAATCTTTCCTATCCAGAATATCAGCACGACTTCGACTGTTCAAAAGGATAAGAGCCAGGGATTGAGTTTGCCTCTTCACAGACAGAGGCATCAGATAACATTAGACGTTTTTTTTCAAATATTGACACTTGGCCCATTCTATGGGAGAGTAACAGAAAAAAAGAAATTCCTTGTACAGTTATGTCCGGATCATATATACAAGGGACATCATCGGCTGGTCCAACACAACCAATTAACTCCAATCCAATCCCAAATCCTATTTCATCTGAAGCAACCTGATGCTAATATAATGGTGCATGTGATATGGTACAGTTCTTTTTTATCATTTACTGATACACTCAGCATGTATATGAGATACATTGCGAGTCAACAACCAACTTAGCTAAAGGCATGGCCGATACACATAGGTAATGACTCCACACCGACACGGTCGAATATGGAAAGGCAATAGAGGATAAACCATGCCAAGTGCTGAAGCCCTGAACCCCTCAATTTTCAACACAATGCAAGGGCAGCTTTTAAAATGAGTGCCTTGCATGGGCGCGCACACACATGCAGGCTTGTGTGTAGAGCACATGAACCACTGTCTTGTGTGTGCATTTGTACATGGGTATGATTTCTAGGTAAAGGAAATTGAGGTTACCAGTTTCATTTGGCAAAAGAGACCTTTTCTTTGGTTTGCTGTACAAAACTTGCATGTTTCTTCAGGATGGCTTTGCAGGGAAGGGACCTTGATCAGGATACCTGATTCAATGCTCCTTACCCTATTATCCACTCCCACCTTCTCTTTTTTTGCCTGTCCCCACATCACCGAATAAAATCCAATGAAGATCACAGTTGCTCCAACCAGACTAACTGTTTCAAATAGGATGGTAATGATGCGTCTTAGTGTCTTTTCTATATTATAAAAGGATGAAAATACAACCAATGTACGAATAGAAACAACTTGGCAGTATGATAAAATATCAGAACCTATCACCACCTTCAGACAAAACGCATAAAGAAAATTTATTTATACCCTCCAAGATACAAAGTATCCCCCAAGCAGATGTTACTAACAGCAGCTGCAATGACAATCCCCAAGGGCTTGAACATTGCAACAAAAACGGGTCATGCTTTATGCAGGCACCATGTAGAAACACCAACTTGTAATGCAGAGCCGAAAACTCGCTTCGTTACAACTTAGGAAAGTTGCAAGTCATTCTTTTCAAGGTAAAGAAAAATGTAGAGAACATTTAGAGAGGCTAAGTGGGAATGAGATTAAACCAAGTGAGATTAAGCATGCAGATATAGCAGATTATTATGCCTTTATCCACATAACAAGTGCAGAGAATTTTTTCACTAGATACCGAATACAGAACAGCAATCAATCTCATAGTAGGTTTCAAGCTCCCAGCACCAGGGTAACTCTCCATAACCAAACAAACTATTGTAGACAGAATGGTCACAGAGAAGCAGTAAAAAAAGACCACAATAAGCTCCACTGGAAATTTCTTAAGAGCATTAGTTACGGGTGCTTCCGTGTCTTGCTGCAAATGGTTTTCATTTTCCTTCGAGAGTTTTGATAAATATCGCCTGTAAAATTAGCCATGTAGAAGCCATAAAACAATCAACTGCAAGCAGCAGTCCTCCAATATTCCAATTTTTATGGGAGAAGCTGAAGATGCAGGTTCGAAGGAGAAGGTGCCATCAAAAGTGGGGGACCCTTGTAATAACTGACAATGAATGCCCCTGCAATCGACACCATGGTTCCCATGGATTTAGCTAGCTAGAGTACTAGAGCTTTTCCATTCAAGTTTCTCATCCTGAAACAACCAGTCAAATTGATTTATTCCCATGTTATGAGAAATTCATTTCAATCCCATTTCCCAATAGCGTCTCCAGGCTGCTACTATTTTGCTACCTGTCTCAATGCAATATTTCAGCTCTAATAGTGAATAGCACTTTCTGTCCTTTTTTTATTCCTTTCAGCAATAGAAATTCAGGAAAAAAAGGGGGAAAAATCTGATTCTAGTTTCGAGGGAGAGCGTGGAGAATTAAATGACAAGCTCCAACCTAGTGTTTCTTTGCCAACATAAACAATAAATTGACTGTATAAGGATTGGTTTCTGTCAATTTTAATGAGGTTTCATTCTTAGGGAATTTTTTGTGGGTGGACGATGGAATGGAAGTAGAAGAAAGGAAAACTCAACTCAAAAGTTGACATTTCCATTGCCAGCATAAGAAAGCCGCTCAACTTGTAGAAGCACTGGTTCCTCTAAAAAGGGATTGCCTCGATTTAGGAGAAACACCCTAGAAAACAATGATTCTGCAAAACCCAATCAAAATCTTTCAAAGAAACTCAGGCCATAATCTCATGCACAAAATGAAGTAAACTACGTGAATCTCTCAATAAAGTAAGATCCATAATAACCCGCAGGCTTCCTAAAAGACACGATCTAAGTACCCTTCAACAGTAGTAGCTAACAAGCCGATCATTAGTAAGTAGGTTGCAAGTTCGAGCGGTGTCTAGGAACAACTCCAGCGCCACTCCAACTTTCTTGTAATGAAAAATCACAATGAATCTCTAACCATCCGATAGGAATAGGATCCGAGGGAAAATGATAGGGATTTGCCAGGAAAGAGCCCCTCAGATGCGATCTCCTGATGTAATTTGGACTCGAAAGGCTAGAACTTCTATTATTGTACCAGGAATATAAAATGACAGCTTGTGAAAATTTAAGAGTATCTTTACAATTGAATGTCATAGAACTCCGAATACAATAAATAAAAAAAGAAGAGCCCAGATTCCAACTTTGAATTAAAGACCATGGAACCCCCTCACTCCATAAATCCATCCCAGCTATCTCAGTGCGTAGATTATGCACAATAAATCTCAAAACCAGAATATTCAATCGATTTTATCTTCTGGTGACAAATAATCTCTTTATTTTAAGTAAGCTAGGCGGGAACAAATGCCACATGCATTTGAAATATCAAATATTCAGAAGTACTAGGGTATATGAGGAATGAAGATGAACAATTGAAACAAATAAATTTAATGCATTTCCTTCTCATATATAATACGTACATAAGTGGGAACCAAGCAAAGATTTTGGCACTTCATTGTGGTAAAATTTTTATTATTCAGAGACTTGCCCAAGATTACCTTTTCCTTATTCTATGAGCTCAGAGAAGGAGGGTGTTGCTCAGCATACATGGAACTAAATGAAAGAACCTATGTGATGTAGAACCACCAACGAGAACACAAATCAAGAGAACCGATTCTCCGAGAAAAACCCAGATTATGTTAACTTGGAAGCTGTAATATTCTTATATATCCTCATCACCATTTTAACTGGAAAGGTGTGCAAGATACTTGTTAGCGCAGTGGTGATGACTTAAAAAATCCTTGCTCCAACTTCCATGCCCTACAACATGGTTATTTCTCCTAGTAGTATTCCTTCTACAGGTTTGTCAATAGCTCTCTCGAGACACTCTCCAAAAGTTCTCTCAATGTTCGAGGAATATATTCTATCCCCAGCATTGTGTTCGAGGCTCAAAACAGAATACTGATTACTCCAATATAACCTTAACAATCTTCTTGATAGGTTTTCCATATAACTGAGAAATTTCAAATTGGGCTGCTACAAGTTTTACCTATTCAGAAGTTGGATATCTTTGGATGCTGCATGCCCCTATAATCCGATAGTTATTTTTCATCTTCTAGCTATAAACACCCAAAAAGAGAGAGAAAGAATGAAATCAACAGTATGAGCCTTGTTATCACCTCATAAGCATAGCATCCAATCTGCTGTGATACTCTAGAGTCTATTTTTTTTGCAACTTAAACATAGTATCAACATGCATAGACCTGACTTTTATTTCCATCCGAATTAAATATTTAAATGCCATTTGTTTCGTGAAACACCAAATAATATCATCCTCGTCAACAGAAAAGAAAGAAATGGAATGCTACTTAGCAATCAATTCTAATAGTAAGAGCATTCACATCCATGCTATCTATATTTTAGCTAAATTTTAGGTAAAATAGCTAAAAGGCCATTTTATTATCACATTCATGCTCTTTATAATAAAGAGCCGTGAATTTTTTATTATTTAAGATGGGGGTGTTTTATCTGAATGGAGGAGCTCAGGGTTTGATTCCTCCCTGGGCTTGGGTTTCTTGGATGGTTGTCGTTGGAAGTGCAATATTGGTTAGCATATTGTGGGTTTCAATTCGTTGGGCAGAATGGATTAGAGAAAGAAGCTATCAAGCACAAAAGAAAGTTGGCTAGAATTCGGGGATTCCCTTGGAGGTTGCTATATTGTCTGAATTGGCTTTCGCAATTGTTTGTTTAACATGTATCATGATGCCCTGTAATGTGGGGGTTTGTGATTATACTGATAGGTGGGCTAGGAGAAGATAGAACATTTATTTAATCAATGAAATTGTTTGAAAGAGATCAAGTGATTACTAGCATCTGTGTTTGTGTGATTGCTTTGATGACTATTGCAGTGCGAAATTGGATGAAAATCTTGACAGAATTATACTTTAAACTGAACTCTCATTTTAAAACTACTTCCCATTACAGCTTCTGTAGTTGCAAATTGATAACTGCATAGAACAATGAGAAGTGAAGTGAATGAATATGCACAGTTTGATTGTTACAAAGGAATGATTGGCACTATGCAACAACAAGAGGAATAATCCTTCTGAATCACTCAACCTATGCAATTAATTTACTAACAAGCAGAAATCTTCTATCAAAACGAGTTTCCAGAACCCACTGTTGTTCCAATCAATTGAACGTTCGGTGTGTTAGATCTTTGATTCTGATCTCGGGCTCCAGCTTCTGTGCCATTTCGAGGAACATTCGAGCTTGGTACATCCCTCATTGAGTTTGGGTCCAATATTTAATGCCTATAATTGAAGCATTCATCTTTGTAAGGACTCCCTTGGTAGTTAAGCTCATCAAAAGAGCCACCTCCTCCCTTTGCCATTCTTCCTGGGTTTATGCAAATGCACTTCCTTCGCTCTTCCCCTTCACCCAGGGACAACACCTGCGCCAGAGAGCAAATATTTAAAGGGTTTGGAGAACAGAGGGGCCATGACCCTGGGGATAGGGAATTCCCAGCTGACAACCCAGAAGAACCATTAACCTCACTCTTCCCTGCCACAGTATCCCAACAATAAGGAGTGCTACAGTGCTCGCTGTGTGTAGCGAGAGCACTGTTCACTTTGTCAAAATAGAGAGCCCTTTGACCAGTAACAATGCTAAGTAAGAAAAACACATCAGCTGGCTATTATAGCTAAGGACTCTCTTTAGAGAGCAGAGGTGTGGGTGCTCTAACACGATCAAGAGGAGAGAATAACCTGAAAGCAACGGCAAGTATGAAAGTAAGACCAGGAATAAGGCTGTGCCAAGTGTAGCAAGCAGCTCAAGTTAATTCCAGCTTCCCCAAATATCTGTGCCAGCCAACTGAACAAACATAGCAAATTGCCCCAATCAAAACCCAAAAAAGCAACAAAGATTCATCGAAACAAACAAAGTGAAGTAACATACACAGATAGGCCAAGCAAGAAGAATACACTGACGATAGGGAAGGTGAGCGGAGGCCTCTCTGATCTGACAAATTAATTTTTGTAAGGAATATGAGAACCAAAACTTTGATGTAATATAATAGTGCATGGAATGCAATGAAAAGAAGAGAACCTGTGAAGGAAGAAAGAAGAAGGGAGAAGAATGAGGGGAGCAAGGGCGTTAGAGTAATGGAGAGAAGAAATTGGACATGCCATTTGACATGGCTGCTTTGCTAGATATCATTAGCCCAACTTGTGCACTCTCTGCCATTGTCATCCCCACAAATGGAACTGCTGCTTTAAAACCCATTTGCGCTGGCTCTCCCTCTCCCTCCTGCCTCGCTTCACCAACACGAACAGCAGACGATTGAAAATTCAGCCACCTCTTCCGTGCTCGTGGTCCCATCACGACCCAGCCCAGGTTGAAACTTGGGTTGAAAAGTTATGATCTCCATAGGCCCAACCCAGTATCAGGGAATCTTATGGGCTATGTTAACCAGTGGACAATAACAAGATTGCTGGTAGCCATGTCAACACTGGAATTGTATTGTTTCAGTATCATTATAGCCTGTGTGTGTTTACGTGCATTTGAAAATGTTATGATTTCTCTTTTAAAACTGTATTAATTCTTATATGAATGAATGCTTGATCAACGCAAGATTAAGTTTGAACATGTAAAAGAAGAGAACCTGGAGTTGGTTTCTGTATTTTTTTTTTTATTAGGATTTTTTTTTATTTTTTTGTATTTATTGAATCCCTCCATTCTTTGTTTTGTCCTGTAAAGATCCCCCATAATAATATCGTTTATTTTGAGATCAAAATTAAATAATTAAAGGAAAGTAATCTAATAAAGAGAAAATAACTAAACAAACATGATTGATTAAAATAAATCAATCAAGAAAAGAATATCTAAACAAATATAATTAATTAAAAACAAATAATCATCACTTATTTATTTATTTTCCTCATTTATTTAATTACATAATCTTAAAATTAAAAGGATTACTCTAATAGAAAGGAACTGTGTGGAAACATGAACTAATGACGTTACGCGTGAAGGAACCTTTACAAAATTAAGTAAAGAGTAAAAAGACCCATTCCAATACAGAGAGAATAGCAAGAGGCTCCAATTTTTATTTTTTATTATTATTTTGAAAGAGTACAGAAATCAAATGACGGATAAAACCCTTTCCGCAGGCTGTGGTTTGTTGTAATTGCTATTTAGTTCTGTTAATTTCATAATAAACTTCATAATCTATTCAAATGCTCGTTAATAAATACAACCAATTGTTATTATAGTAGTATTTATTTTTAAAATGTTTTTTTTAATGTATTAAAATAATATTTTTATTATTACTTTTTAAAATTTTATTTTTGATTTTAAAACATCAAACCAATATAAAAATTAAAAACAAAATTAACATGGAGAAAAACGTTGGAAGAAGCAGCGATGAGTAGGGACAGAGTACTGGTTGTAAACCATTGGCTGATAGTACAAAGCAGAGAAAAGTCCTGAGCTTAGCCTAAAAGGTGGATCCCCCGTATCAACCCACTGTCGTTTCATTGTTAGTTTTTGTGCTGGGGGGCCATTCTCTTCTTCTTCCTTTTCTTGGTAGCCTAACACTGTCCATCAACCATTCACGACGCCTCTCGAGAAATTTTTTTTTTTTTTATCCTCATGGAGTTTATTTATTTATTTATTTGAGTTTTATTTTAAAAAAATTATTGTTTATATATTAAGTAAACTTAATTTCTAAATTGTAATAAAAAAAAAATCAATTCTCATACAAATCCGTTGAAAAGCTGTTGGTGGTTATTGTTTCTAATAATTCTCTTTCGAATTAATAATTATTAAATATTAATATTAATCTTCTTTGTTTTTGTGTTTCAAATATATTTTTTTTTAAAAAATAAAATTTGTTTATTTTTTTTATTTTAAATTAATAATTTTTTATGTTTTTAGATTATAGTGATACGTTGATATCAAAAATAATTTTTAAAAAATAAAAAATATATTATTTTAATATATTTCTGAGTGTTGATATCAAAAATAATTTTTAAAAAATAAAAATAAATATTATTTTAATATATTTCTGAATAAAAAGTAACCACAACTATAATTTCGTTAGTAAAAGATAATTTAGAAAGTTAAACGAACTATATGCTCGTAAATGATTTTATGTTTTAAGAGTCGAGGGTTTTTTAGTGGTTATTATCTCTAAGAGTTCTTGTCAAGCTTTGTACAAATCGGCAATGTATGCATTTATCAGCGGCGAAGCCTCGTGAAGACTGGAAGAGTAGACCCGGCAATCGAGCCGGGTTGGTTGGGTGGGTGGGTCACATCATCTCGGGTTCATGTTGCTTTGGGTCTGGGTTATATTTAATTAGGTTTGGATTACTAACTAATCATCATGCTCGGATGGATTCAAATCAATCCATGGGCTCAGGATTATTTTTTTCCCCTCCTTGTAAAAGAAAGATTGCGACTGTTATTATAAATTAACATCTACACACGGGAATGAATTAAAAACATCATTTTATAAGAACAGTGTCGGCCGGAGTTTAAAGGTTATTTTGGCAATGATCTAGGGTTATCATTTAAAGAAGATAGTAATTGACCTTATAAATAATACATAAAGGTCTTATATAAAACTACCCTTATTTTAAAAATCAAGTATTTTAATATGATAATGACTCATATTTATTTATTTATAAATAATTCAGAAACGTATAAATATGTTTAAGAAAGTAGAGGATATCAACATGCTTGGATTCATACACTGTAGAGGAGGATGGTCCCAAGCCGTAGCTAATCCTATAAACAAAAAAATAAAAGCAACCAAGAATTGATTGTTACCTACCGACCACTGCATAGCGATCCATTAAAGTAAAGCAGCACATAAAACTCGTAAGGGAAAGCGTAGGAGAGGTCCACATCAACTGGGCCCGTGGCCCACTGTTTTAGGAGCCTCATAACACGAAGCATCTGCAGGTACGAACCACAATCTTAATTAGGCAAGCACGTCCCATGTCTTCCACGTAGAAGGGGCGACGATGTCCACTATAACCACCACTTCCAAACCCGATCAAGGCTCAAGATGCCGAACCCCTCCTCCTCCTCCTCCTCCTCCTCCTCCTCCTCTTCTTAATCAAGAGATAAAGTCCAATCATCCACAAATACCAAAGAATTTCGGGCAAACCATTTCTCAATTGGATCCTCTTTCTCTACACCTTCACTCCATCAATATTGGAGATGATGTTGAACTATACACTTGCCACTCGTGTTTATAATTGACCTTAATTTTCTTAAGCCTTGTACGCAAAATTACTTTATTTGTCCTCTCATCCAGAACATCCAATAACATTCACTGTACATATTCTAAAAGAAGGAAATAGTTTTTCTAGTAAGTTGAAAAAAAATTTAAATTTTACATATTTTTATTATATAAAAATATCAAATTTTTTATTCATAATTATATTTTTTTACTCGTTGTAAAAAATACGTTAATAATATCTACACATTAATTCATTTGTGTTAGAAAAAAATTATTCAATTTGCAGATAGACGAGTCGAATAAACGCGTTAACACTTTTTTTTGTATTTATTAACACAAATAATTCTTGATTTATTTAATTAAATGTATGCATATGCCTTTGATTTATAATTAAGATTTTTGTTGTAAAAATCACATTTGAAAAGCTTGCATATTTTTTTTCTAAAATAATTATTCAACCCGCGGCGAAAGTGCGAGTCAAACAACTAGTATAATCTAAATTAATTTAATAATTTTTTTTAAATTTCACTAATTATTCTTAAATTGAAAGCAATGCTTGGATGTTTTTGTGCCCAAGATTTGAAAAAAAAAATAGAACTAATCAAAAAACAAATGACTAGCAGGTGCACTATTTCATGTTATCTCCAATGAGTTTAGGAGAATTAATTAAGCAGTGGATCGAGGAAATTAAGATGTATAATTGAGGGATATTTCAATATCATCCAATGGATATATAAAATTGGTAGTTGGAAGACTAAATCTAGAAACCACTCATAGTCGGGGGACTAAAAGGAGGTTTGCCCTAGAATGTATTTACGAGTATATTCAACATTGATAACTAAGAAAAGAGTATATTATTGAATATATATATAGCGGAGAGAACTGAGAACAAAAAGAGCATCTAAATTACACCATCATGGTCACGCCCCCATGTGCAATCCATTCTGTAAAGAGATGGAAAAAAATATAGTTAGGAAAGTACTGAAGTGACGTTGTTGTGGACATCTTAAGCCAGCTAGAGTGGAAATGAACCAATCGATAATGAGGAATTTCGAGACATATACTATGGTTGGTAGTTAGGGATGCATGAAGGTGCCAGCGCCCAGTTAGCCCCATGGAGGAGTCTCAAACGGAGTGCAGAGAGGAGAGAGAGAGGAGAGGGAAGAGGAGAGAGAGAGAGTAGGACCTTAAAGGTCATTCATGTTCAAGGGTAGAAAAGAGGAAGGGAGGGGAGGACACTTTCCTGGTGATTGATGATCAAATGTGTCCCTGTTTAAGTGTACCCCACATATCTCAGTATCATACTGTCCTCAACCACAGAGCCTTAGATGCCTATTCCATCTCTCCATGATTGTAAGTCATTTTCACTTCTCTGTTTGCTAAAGGAGCTAACATCATCAAAAGCTCAATCCCTTCCCCACCCAAGTGGCGCAATTATATATATGTAGCTTTCTATTTACACAAGTACGCTTTTATATATATATATATATATATATATATATGCGCGTGTGTGAGATACTGAGCCTCCGATGATTATGCTAATCAATATAATTGTCAACTTTATGACAAACTAGCTAGGAACCCATTTTGCATGCTAATCTATTGATTATATCTTTTGTCCTTTTCTATTAGGGACTTATTTCTAGATTCCAGTCATTGTTATATAGTTGCAGGTCGGGTGCATATTGATGATTGATGATACTATTATTCGATCCATTTCGGCTATGAGATGGGAATTATGGTTGTTTATTCTAATTTTTTACCTCGAGAGTCGTCTTTTCAGAATAAAACACACTAAATATATAGGTTGATTGAGCAGTATTTATAAACTTATTATGAAAAAATAACGGCAGACATTTTCTGTGTTGACTGAGGAGGCTGGCTATGATAAAAAATAATAATATATTTAACATTTTTCAATGATGATAACTAAGACTTCGATCTGGATTACGTTGTCATAAAAACAGTTGATCCCACAGTTTTCAAAGCAAACGGGAAATCACTAAGCTGATCACGTGGCAAAACAAGATCACTTTCTTGAAGTGCAACTAATTAAACCAAAAAAAAAAAAAAGTAATTAATTTGTTTTATTTTTTTGGAGGGTGTAAATTAGTGAAGGGGCCGGAATATGATAAAATTAAAATCGATCACTACATATATATAGTCCTAAATGATAGATCAACAAATAAAAAAAAAAAAAAGCAATCAGCTTCAGAAACTTAAAAAGCAAAACGAAGACTACAGAGATGGAGCATTCGGCCAGCTGTACGTAACCTAATGGAGCAAAAAAGAAAACCAACGATGTTAACAGAGATAAAGTTAGGAAAATGTTGCACATGAAGACTATATATATATATATAGTAAACCCCTCCAGTACTGAAGTAAAATTCGAGTCACAATAACTCTACTTTCCTTGATATTAACACATCAATTGTATAAATATCGATCGAGATCCAGCAAAAGAAGTGGAGAAATTAATTCATACAAGGAATTTACTATTTATGAATGCATCTCATCATCAATTCATTGAATGGTTTGTTTCCTCATTAATTGTTTATTTGTTTTCACGCGTTTTCGCAATAAAAGATGACAAAATGAAAGTGCGGAAGGAAGCCTTGTGATCATCAGCTAGCGATGGTGGAGAGTGGACCCTGATCAAGATCGTCCAATAGATGGACAATGTCTTGGTGGGTGATCATCAAACTAGATCAATCACTTTCTATTTGACCAACGGTGGTGAAATCAAGCCTCTTTCTCTGACCTTTTTGGGTGAGCACATAATTGAAATGTGTGCACAGTTTTTGTCCACTCTAGTTCCATTAAAACAGCTTGGATTGAAAAGGCAGCTTCAACACATTTGATGCTAACTTTTCGTTACTTGCATTCAACAAGTACGTTCTCTTGGGGCCTTTTTTCCTGCACTAATGATATGTAAAGCCTTGGTGCATTGTCATTTTTCATGTTTTTCAAAGGAATAGTTTTACTGTAAAGAAAAGGATGTGTGGATTGGGTGGGGAAGATGACTGCAACAGGCTTCAATAGCCTCTTCTTTTCCTTTACCTCGTTTGTCTTTTGGTCTTGGCGAGGGGTAGATATACACACAGCAGGTTTATCAGGGCTAGATCATGGCCAAAACGCCCCCATGTGATGCCTTGGAGTTTTTCTCTCTATGGAAAACTAAAATTTAGTTTTGTGAAACATTTGACCGAACTTCCCTCCCCTCAGCATTAAATCGACTGTCTGACACTCGTCTTTCCTTCAGTATCAGCGTGCTTGGTTTGAATTGAGAATGATAGGTGAAAAACATATTTATCAATTCTGGTCTTAGTTTTAGTCTTGGATTTGTTAGATTAACTCAAAATTAATAATATTATTTTAATTTCTTTTAATAAAACAATCTTGTTTTGAATAAATTATTTTTTAAAAATTATTGGAATTAATTTGGTTGGGATTTATACGGGTTTAACTAATCATCTAAAATAATAAAGTTTAATTGAATCATTATTGTTTTATAAAGTCAATTTTAAGATTAATTTGAATTAAAATTTGGTAGGATGAAAACTGTGGGTTTTTTTTTTTTTTTTTTTGTAAAATTCATCTAATTTTCTTTCCCTTTTTGTAGTTGTCGAATATTTTATTCTCGTTTTTACTCCTTCCAAACAAGTGGGTTTTTCCCCATTGTCGAATATTTTCTCATTCCTAGCACCTACTTTCTTTCTTTTTTCGTATTTTCTTTCCCCACTATCTCCTCTAAAAAAAATTTGTATAAAAGTCTTTTGCATCGTAGGTAGTTATTGAAATATATATACCATAAGCCTAAACACGACATCTTATAGCTATAAGTCCAAGTCACTCCTTATATGACATTAGCTTCCTTAATTTGTACTAAAAAGAAAGAAAAAAAACCCTAACATATAAAAAGATGGTTTTTTAAATAATAAATAAATAAATTTTGTAAATAAAAAGGGATTATTTAAAATATCATGTCTTTTGTGTAGTATTATTTTTTCTTTATACTTTGAGAAATTATAGTTTATATCTCAATTTTTATATAGTTGATTTAATTCACTTTATATACCTTGGTAAGACAATGAAAAAAAGTATGAAATATTACAAGATCTGATTATGATTATTTTACTATCCAAAATACCCTTATAATTTATGTATCCTTTTCTTCCTCCTACCACTATTTTCCTATATTGAAATCTAAATCTTTTATCATAAGAAAAAACTAAACAAATAATTATATTAAAATTGGAGTTCAATATTTTTTAAAAAACACAAAACACAAACCTAAAAATTAAAATAAGAATAACCAAGAAATCCAGTCACAACCTACCATTTTCTATCGTTCTCATATAAAACAAGGCTTTTTTTATTATTATTATCAAGATTTAAAGCTGACGATGAGTTAATCCAATAAAGTGTGATTGTTTAAAAAAAAAGAGGGAAAATATTAAAACGCTCAAAATACACAATGCTTTTAGTGTATATATATACATTTATTTATTCACAATTAATTTAGCTATGTCTCGATCGATCCAGTACTGGATCATCATGGCAAGCTGGAAGGCATTATTTATCATATACATGTGTTCAATATAACTATCATTTTCTTTTCTTATCCATCGACGTGCACTTGGTTACAGTTAGTGAGGACTGGCTCGACATGGTATCCAGCCCCTACATAACTTGCCAACCACTTTATCTGCCTAACTTGTGCCCTTTTCTACTATTTAATGTTGCTCTTGTAAGGAAAAAAACGCAGATAATCCAAGGAACTTTGAGAACGCACCCTTCTTGTTTTTCCTCCTTTTCCTTTTAAAAAAAAATATATATTGCTGCCTGGTGGCCAAAAATTATATAGCAACCAGTTCAGTTAGCCAAATTCGAGCTCTGTAATTGCTAATATGATGGTCACTGAAGACTTACATGATCATTAACTTCAGGATCCATGAAATTAGTTGAGGTGCGCACAAGCTGACCCGGATACCCACGTTTATAAAAAAAAAAAACAGTTCAGTGTTTCCGGACTATCATTACGAATTCTCCCTTATTTTTCTTGTTTTTTTTTGTTGGAATCATTTTATAGATTACCGTATCATTGCTAATAACATTGATTTTTCCTTATTATATGATGTTGGACTTTTATAATTGATTGATTCTTGATCCAAATTACATGATGATTGGTAAAGGGAATACAGCTGAGGTGAGTATTAGCTCTTAAAATAAAACAAACAAAAGAAATCTTTTCATAACTAAAGAGAAAAATATATGTGAAGGGGGAGGGATTATACCTATTTTATTGCTTTGAGATATAATTAAGGTTTAGTAATGTGTGTCTCTCGGAGGGGACAGCCTAGCAATTAATCAAGATCTTAGATTTTTATTTGAATGTTTTAAATTAAAATACTAATTAAGGACATATGGGATGAGCTTTAAGAATAAAGGTGCACGACTCCATTATTTAACCTATGATCATTGGGCCATGGTTGAAAAGAAAATAAGTAGTGATGTGTGCTGTATAAAATGTAATCTTGTTTTATCACTGTGTTTGTCCCAATTATCTAAATGAAACTACTTCTATATTAATAATTTATACAGAAATATTTTGTATTTATGAGGTTAGCTCAATTGAAGCCAATGGTTAATTAATCTTGAAATTAATGGATTGGATCTTGATTTCCATAATGTTACAATAAATGATTACCTTAATTACTCCTGCACCTATAATATATAATAGTATGAATCCTGACGCTTGTATTGCAATGTTCTTCGTAATATTTCTTATTGATTCCTAGCCAGGATATCCTCTCAATTTAGGCTCTTGATGGCTAACTTCCCTTCCAAATCGTCACGTCTTCTTCGTTTTCACGAGCCTCTCCCAAATCTTATAGCTCAAGTCTTCTTATCACTGCATTTGCAGCTTCATATCATTGGCTTGCATGTGTTTTAGCTAACACAACCGAAGGACGTTGTAATATATCTTCAGCCATTAACAAGCTCGAATTAAAGACAGCGTGGTTAATAATAACAAATCTATTTCTCCTTGTTTATCTTATGAATAAGGTGGACGTCAAATATTATTCTACATTTTAGAACGTCCGAGGAACTACGTACAGAATACCCACGTTGGAAAATGTAGGTTCCCAATTATAAGCCCGTGGAAAAGGTAGAAAACAAAATGTTTGATTTAGAAGATGGATAAGATATTTGATCGCTTCAAGGAACACTGAAGTTTAGATCTTTGGAAATCACCCAAGGATCAGTAGCTAGTGACCAACCATTTATAGCAAAAGATGGACATTTAATTAATTTATAGCTGTTGTTTCTGTTTCCTTAAGACAAAAAAGGCAATCTAATCCTGCTCTGTTTTTCGTGTCATGATGATAAATATATACTAAATAATATCAAACATTCCAAATTCTCCCATTCTTCAATCACACACACAGACACACAGAGAGAGAGAGAGAGAGAGAGAGATTTGCCTGCTGATGGGTATGCACTATTAGATATTGTTGGATGCTATAGTAATATTATTGCCTTATCATAATCCATCATCCTTGCATATATACATGCACATAAACAATTAATTTCTTGGTCTTTTCTTAGATTGAAGGATTATTATAATATGGAATAAGGGATAGGATAGGAGAGGATGGGAAGAGCAGAGATTTCACAACCTTAATGGGGAGAAAAGGATGGGGCAAGCAACAACTGCTATGTATCTTGATCAAGACCCTTGTGCCATTCTTTGCTCCCATACCACCAACTTCTCCAACTCCATGTCCATAAGAAATTCTTGGAGCTGTCATTGAAAAAGGAACAAAGAGCCAAATATATATATATATATGGCCACTGGCTATAGCTATACCCTAGCCCCAGCTTGCAGGAACCATCACCACAACATTAATCAGAATAATAATAAAAATGAAGTCCTATTATACATCTCATTTACTTCGAAGCTCCAACAGGCTCGCCTTTTGCTTACGTCACCACAGGTAGCTAGGTGTCAAAACCCATTTATAGCCCACAGAGGGTTGCCTTCAAAACAAGAAGCCAAACAGAAATTTATGTCTGTCACTATCACAAAATAAATTGCGAGTTGGTTGGCATTTAATTGCTGAGTTACACAGTGAATTATGGATAGATTACATTACATTATATAAGCAATGAGTGAAAGGACATTTTCTTGTTAGCAGTCGGTCAAAAAGAAATTGTAGTGACCTGTCAAACTTTCTTCTCGGTGTCAGGCAGAGGAAATGAAAGCACTGAAAGCTCCTTTTATTGTCTCTGTGTTCAGCTACTTAATTAGCTTGCGCACAGAGCATCACAGGGCGAATTAACCATTTCCTTTTCCAGCTGATAGAATAATGAGAGATCTAGCGCACGAGAAGCTTGATTTTAGGCATCTATGCTAATTAAATCTTGTCTGTCTATGATTAAGTTAATTACTTTAGTGATGCATGCCCACGGCCCTCATAACACACAGCAGCAGCGTTATGCCAAATACCAGTAGTGCTTCAGAATTACCCCTTAATAGTGTATATGCAATATTACCACGTGATGCCGTGTTCTTTATTTTCACAAGACCATAAATATTGTCGCCATGGCCCCTCTGCAAGTACCGACAGGCATTTTCACAAGTTGCATTGCATCCATGTATATGTCTACACTATCATATGCATAGAGAAAAACCAGTGCTCCACAAATTTAAGAATCATGTGCTTATACATTGTGCTTTCTAGCTAGCTCGCTCTTCCCATGGTGGGGTCAAGAATTTCACAATCTAGTTTTTGAAATAATTTTATATATTATACAATATATATTTAGCCAGCCCGGGCATCCATCAGAGCGAGCCACGCTCTTCATATGCGCCAGCAAACACCACAATATATATTGCAGTAACAGCTAGCGATGTTTGGATTACTATAGAAAACTAGACATTAATTAGTGTTTTTTAATGGTTCTAAAAGAAATGCATTAAAATCAATCAAAACTATATATAGAAGATTAAAATAGCACGTGTATGGCTTAAAATATCTTTTCTTTTTATAAGCGTAGATGCCAAATTAAGGGCAACGGAATTAACCACAAAGCCAAAAATGGAAATTGAAACATTTTTTCTTTTCTTTTTTGAATTTTATATATAGATATTAATTTTAGTATTTCTTTAAAATGTCTTTTATTCTTTTTTTCCCCTCAGAGGTCAAATTATCTGAGAGTTCAAAAATAAGTCGATAAATCAACAACTTAAATCAATTTATGCATAAGCTTTCACGTGCAAAAAAGAATGGTAGCTAGGCATTGTGGCTAGGCTTGTTGAAAAAATAAATTATACATTGAAAAAACAACCACATCTCACCACATTTCTATCTCAAACACTCTCCTGTCGCTAATTAAATTCATACATTGTGGCTAGGCTTGTTGAAAACCACACAAATTACAAACCATCTCGTACATTTAAATCCACCAAGGTACTACACACAAATCAAACCGTTGTGAAG
>Ga0307515_10005008_pt1 | contig 27025 bp, 8 predicted proteins | sample 17_EM_MG_FD_194513 | JGI IMG/M metagenome (GOLD analysis project Ga0307515, IMG submission 194513) | Populus trichocarpa ectomycorrhiza microbial communities from riparian zone in the Pacific Northwest, United States - 17_EM | ecosystem: Host-associated > Plants > Roots > Unclassified | place... | reverse complement strand
TTCCTCTTATCCTCTGTACGTGTCTGCTTTATAGACTAGTAGCTTAACTTTTCTATATACTGGCTTTAGTATAGCGATATACTATATAGGGTAGATCTTCATCTTGGCTAGTAGGTTTAGCTTAAATATAACTAGTGAAATCCTTTAACTAATTTCAAAAGGTCCTAGTCTAATATAGTTCAACTTCTTACTTAGTTATTAACTCTTAAAATTTTTATATAGTAGCTATACTTTATCTCCCTCCTTAAGATCTGGTCCCTTAGATCTCTTAGCATTATAGTATTTCTTTATTCTTTACTATACTACCTTAGCTATTTCCATAAGGTTCTTATAAAGATTTATTAATATCTCCATCCTTTACTTAGCTATGCTACTTATCTTCTTTACTTAACGTGGCGATAGCGATATTCTTAGCTTATATCTATAATTCGCCTTAAATAGTAACGTACCTATTCCTTCTTATAGTGTTGTATTATATATAAACTATATAACTAGTAACAGTAATACCTAATTATTCTATACATGATTAATATAATATCTTAGATACTGCTCTAATATCTAATTTAACCTTTCCGTTTAACCGTCTGTCTGCGGATAATATACAGTAGAAGTTACTACTTAAACTCCTTGCTCTGCTAAGAATACCTTCTAAAATGCTACTATAAATCTTGGATCTCTATCCAATATAATTTTGCTTAGTATTCTATGCCTTATAAATACTTCTTTAATATAGATTCTAGCGATATCTTCTGCTAATATTTCTTCTATATATGCTATAAAGTATCCCCACTTTATAAGCTTGTCTACTATTACTAAGATTATATTATAATCTTATCCGGTAATAAAATCTCTTAATTTTAGCAACTTTATAATAAAGTCCTATAATATAACCTCCCATAGTCTCTCTAGTATTTTAATAGGTTATAGCCCTCCGTATAGCTTATGCCTTATTAATTTATTTCTTTAGCAATTTAGATACTCCTTAGTGACCTTTTTAGCTATTCTCTAGATTCCGTTAATAATGTACTCCTTCTGGAGTCTTAACACTAAGCCTATAGCCCCGTTATATCCTTAAGTTAGCCCTTTATAAAATTCCTCTATAAATTGCTTTACTATGCTTCTTAGGATATACTTTACTTCTTGGTTTTTATATATATCCGACTGTAGATCTTCTAGCTATGCTTCTAGAATTCTTTATACCTAAAAGCTTTCTGGTAACTTATAAACTTTCTCTAACTCCTCCTAAGTTACTATAATTTTTGGATAATTATACCTAATTAATCTATCTATATCTTTTCGCAATAAAGCCCTTAATAGCTTTTTATCGTTTTATAGTTTAGCCTTTTAACTTAGAGCATCTGCTCTTATATTGTCTATACTTTTAGTATACTAAATCTTAAAATGGTATTTTATAAGCATCTCTGCCCATCTAACCTATCTTTAATTAAGTTCCTTTGTTGTTAGAAATCCTATTAGGTTTTTATAATCCGTCTTAACTATAAATAGTTTCTCTGTGCCTTATAAGAATGCTCTCTATTTCTTTAGTACTGTAACTATACCTAATAACTCCTTATTATAGATGTTATAGTTCAGTTCTAGTGGTGTTATCTTCCAACTATAATATGCCACTAGGTACTATCTATCTAGATACTTTTATATAAAGCATGCCCCTAGTGTAAAGTCTAATATATTTGTCTTAATAACTATCTCTAGACCTAGTTAATAGATCTTAAGAACTGGCTCCTAGGTAAACAACCTTTTAACTTCCTTAAATAGTTCTTATTATTCCTATCCCTATGCCTATAGTTCTTCTTTCTTTATTAACCGCGTAAATGGCTTAATATCCTTTAACTATTGCGCTATAAACCTTCTACAGTAATTGTAAAACCCTAGGAATAATTTTAACTGCGTAACGTTCTCTGGTTCTTGCTAATTTACTATAGCCTCGATCTTCTTTAGATCTATACTAAGTTAGCCTAGTTTAATAATAAATCTGACAAAATTTGTCTTTCTAGTAAAGAACTCGTATTTCTTAATTACTACTAGCATCTGTTCTTCTTATAGTCTCTTTAAGACCTATTTAACGTGTTCCCCGTATTTTTCCTTAGTTATTAAGTAGATAATAATATTATTAAGGTATGCTATAATAAATTTATCTAAGTATTCTTCTAATATATTATTAATTCGCTTCTAGAACGTTACTAGTGTGTTTATAAGCCCGAATTATATAACTAATGGTTTATACAGTCCTTTCTTTAACCTAAAGGCTGCCTTTTATTCGTTGCCTTCCTTAATTCTAATCTAATAGTACGCCTATCTTAAATCTATCTTTATAAAGATTTGCGCGTTACCTATTCTATCTTAAATTTCGCTAATTAAGGGTAAAGAATACTTATCCTTTCTAGTAATGCTGTTTAACTATCTATAGTTAATACACAGCCTTAGCTTGCCATTCTTCTTTAGGACAAATAATACTAGATAACCCGCTAATAACTGCTATAGTCTAATATATCCCTTTTATAAGTTCTCCTAGATAAACTCTTTTAATGCTCTACCTTCTTCTTTAGTAAGCTTATAGATTAGAAAGAACCTTAGACTTATTTCTAGTTTTAATTCTATCTTATAGTCCTATGCTGCATACTCTAACAGCTTTTTACTTTTTAGTAACTATAGTTTCTTGCTATACTTATAGTATCTCTTTAGTATATAACTTAGTCCTTTTTCCATTTCTTTATAAGTCGCTCCTACTTAGTACTATACCAACTTGGCTTATTATCGCGTCTTACGGCATTAAGTATCTTTAATATCGACCTAACCTATAACCTAATTAATCTTTAGATTATACTTTTATAACTAAGGCATCCCTAATATTACCTTATCCTTCCCTAATGGTAGGATATTAAAAGATATCCGAATTTATTTTCCTTTAATAGTTAACTAAATAGGTCCTATTTTAAGATTAATAATACCGTCTCCATAGGCTATTAGATCTCCTAAAATTGTTACTAATAAATATAGGTGCTCCTTTCTCCTATGTGGTAGTCCCATTCTTTTAACTGCTACTAGTAAGATATGGTTCCTTATTACTCTACTATCTATTAGTGCTTTAAACTGTTAATCTTACTATTTAACTTATAAATTTAGGTATCTTTCTTAAATTCCTTTAAGGGTCTAAGGCTCTATTACTAGTTTCCTCTAGTCCTATAGGCCTCTACTTTTCCTAACTATTAGCTACTAGATCCTATTTATACTTAGTCCAACTTAGGCTAATACTTAGTTTACTTTTTATCCTTAATGTGCCATGGACAGGTATTCTCTAGATATTCCTACTATTGTTATCCATTTAGGTATTCTTCCGTAAGGAATCTTCCTAGTTAAAGTATTAAGTCCCCTTATTCTTAAACTTCTACTAAGTGCTAGCTATATATGTACTTAGCGTTTTAGTATTTCGCCTTATCCGTTATCTAATATATTCTTATTAAATACTTCCGATTTTTATCTTTTAGTGTCTTATATATGCTATACGCATTATCCACGCATGCTATCTATAATAGTGTATAATATACTTAGTATCTTGGGTTAACTCTTAGCTTATCTTCGTCCTTAAGTTTAAACCTTTCTTATATTAATCTAAGCGTCGCGACTTTATTTATAGGTACTAAGATTCGTTTCTCGCTTCTTTAGTCCTCTAATTGCTCCTCTAGATCTTTTAACGTTATAATTAAGGCTCCTTTAATATAAGTTATAGCCTTTTCCGTAATCGGGTGGTCTTAGACAACTTTTTTGTCTAGCTATATATAGAAATCTTCCTACTTATCGTTATATCGCTGCCTATACTACTTTTAGTATAGCTGCTTAAGTGTGTACGCTCTATCCGTAAGGAAGTATCTTCTTATTACTGCGTCGTGACAGCCCTTTATATATTGTTCCTCGAACCTAATTAGAATCCCTAAATCCTTTTCTTATTTTAGTTTGGTAAGCTACTTAGCTTTTAATATGCCTGTTCTCGGCCTATTGGTAATTCTTTGTACTAGCGCTCTGTCCCTTATACGACCTAGTAAACTAGATTTCTAATCTAGTTTCTGCTCTTACTACGAGGTAATTCTCGCTCTAAATTCCTTTATGGTTTCTTTTCTTTTATGTCTTACGCTTGGATCCCTAAAGTCTTTATACTTCTTAATCTTAGTATTAACTTTTTAATCTTTAGGCTAAACACCGTGTTTAACTGGTAAGTCCTCTAGGTCTATATGTCTGTCTCCCAGTCTAACTGCTACCTAGATTGCAGATTCTCTAATCTATAAAGAAGCTCCTTGCCTCTTACCTATGGGTGTCTTTATTTATACTCCAAATTCTTAGTCCCTTAGATTCTTTAATTCTAAGCTTGCTTTTAACTTAAGCTTGGCTCCCGCCTTAGTCTAACTAGGCGTCTATAGTGTTCTTATCTCGTCTTAAGAGTTTTAAATTTCATCTATCTCGTCTTAAGAATTTGATGCCTGTGGGAAACTCTGTCCTAAGCTTATTTATATATTTCTAAACTAAGCTGTTGCCCTGCTCTATCGGTTTTTGTCTATTATAGGTCCTTAGGTGTGCCTCATCTCGTCTTAAGAATCTTAGTCGTCTCTTATCTCGTCTTAAGAATCTTAAGCCTTTAGCCTTTTGCCTTTATTAAGTGGTAAATTAGCACTAGCAGTTGTCTGCTTACTTAGTCTTTATAAGACACTCTTCCTACTATCTTATAAAGCGATGGATGCCGTATCTAATGGTGTTATAATGCCCATTACTAAACCTTGCTTTGTGGCGGTCTTAGTCTCTACTTTTAATGCTAATGTCTTAAGATCTTCTTTTTTAATATCGCTAAATGGATTTTTCCCGAAGTCCCTTTCTAAATACTGCCTTATTAACACTGTACTAAAAGTTACTGTTAGATCTTTGTCGTATTTATAGAGCCTATCTTACTCTTTATGGTCTTAGGTAGCTTTTAGCTTCTTTAAGCTGGGTTCCTATAGCTAATAGCTTACGCTATACTTAGCGTCTTTATAAATTCAGCACGCGTTATTATAGCAAAACGTGAAGTGGTTAATTGAACAATCTTTTATTCCTTATAGTGTATTATCGTCCCTCTATATGTGTATACCGTCTGCTAGTTCGGTTCCCTTTATTATATAGTAACTCTAACTATCTTTGCAATCTCTAGCAAAATAACCCTATTTTCCGCAATTTATATAAGCTTCCTCTTTAAACCATCTTTTTTGTTATAGAGTCCGCCTAAATGTCTTCTACTACTAAGATCCCTAATTTGGCCTCTGCTCCCTAGACCTTTAATTACTTAATCCTTATCCTCTTAGTTTTTATAGTGTCTTGCTCCATTTCTTATAGGCTTCTTTAGTACTACTTAGGTCTATTAGCTCTGCGCCATACCATAGTTTCTAACTTAGCTTTGGTTAATGCGTACTCTGCGCCTTATATAACTATAAAACTCTATCCTAACCTCTCTTGGTCTATTTCCTTTAGTAGATCCTATTATTAATCTTTATTACTTAATCTATTAATTCTTTTAGGGTATCCGCATCTTCCATTAGAATGATTGCGTCCTGGACTTTAGCCTTAAGTCCCTATTTATACTATGCCATAAGCGCCCTATTATTCCACTTAACTTGTGTTACTAGCGTTTAAAACTGCGTTGTATATTTAATAGCTAAGGTTCGTTGCGTAATGTCTTAAAGCTTTCTTTCCGCCGTGGTTATCGCCTCTAGGTCTCTAAACATCTATATAAGTCGCTCTATAAATCTATTCTAGCTTAAGAATATAAACCGTACTTCTTAGTTCGTCGTTATTATTCTATTTACTTGTATCTCTGTAAGGTAAGGCTTAAACTATTTAAGTGCTCTTCCTAATAAGAATAATTCTGCATACGCTATTTGATCCATAGGTGTTACTAGCTTTGCTCCCTCTTGCGTAACCTTAAAATGCATTTACGTAAGAAATCCTTTAAGCTTTAATCTCTCTCTTAAGAATCTTTTAATTAATAGTAACTTAACCTTTGCTGCTCCTATCCTATTAATCCTTTGTTTAAGTGCCGTATTGTTTTCTATTAACTAGTTAACTATTTCCTGTAGTTATCTAACCGTTATAGGTTGTTGTAAGTTAGTATCTGCTATACTGGTATTACCTCCTGACCTTAAAGTAGTTGCCGCCGTTAATGGCGTTGTGGTGGCTACTTTTGGTGGCATGTTGTTTAACTTTTAATACTGTAATTAGGTAGTAATTATGTAACGGAACCTTGTAGCAAGTACTACGGTAGGTTCATTATTGGGCTAGGTGTGTAGGTAATGCGTAAAGTTAATAACGTAATAATAACTGGTAGAGTGGTTGCCTAACAGATTAACTCCAATTATATTCTAAGAATTACTATAAGGAAGGAACTATCTAGGTAGGGACTGAGGTCCTTTAAATACACAACCGTACTCCTATGAAATCCTTTTTGTACGTAATGTACGTGATATACGTAATGTACGTGACGTTCCTCCTATACCTCGCGTTTCTTACGTATTACATTATATGACCTCAGTTACCATTCCTTGTCACATAGTTCTACCGGCTCCATCCTAGACCGTGCCTGTATTAACTAACTAGCTTCTTCCGACTCTTCTCCAAGTAGTCATAGTATTATACTTAAAGCGTCCGTAACACCTTAGAAGTATAAAGTAAGGTAATTCGTAGATATGCTGCTTTTAGCAGCGCCTGCAGTATTATAAAGACGTAGAATTAGTTGTAGGCTAAGCATTAGTGGTAAAAAAGGCGTAACGTAATGTTATGGGACGGGGGCAGTGGCTATAAAGCGTATGTATTCAAGGAGTCTACAAGACGTTACGCGATTGATCGTAAGGGTCGAGGGTGTAAGGAGGTGATATACCTACGCGTAGCTGACATAAGCTGTACGCGAGGTGTACGCGAGAGCACGGGGCTCTCCTATAGAGGCCCCTACGGTGGGGTTCCGTAACACCTAAGATGCGAATATAGCTGGCTAAGACAGACACTAAAACATGTAATACTGTTATGCCCCTTACGTACTAACTAAGAAGTAATACTCTTAGTAGCTAGCACAGAGAACTATAATATACTACTCTTAATATAAAAAGGCCTTAAGGCGGTTACCTAGTGGCTTATTAGCTAAAATATACTAAACTAGTTTTAGGTTGCAAAGGAAATAATAATAAAGGGTAGGGGGGGCGAGCAACGGGCGCCCCCTAATAACTCTACAGTGGTAGAGTAAAGTTTGCAATACTAGCGCGTCCGTAGGCTTGTTACGGCAGCAGTGGTTCCTAAGGAGGTTAAAAAGTAAGGTAGTAGAGCACTATAGGTGACTCGTAGGTGCCTTATAGGCGCCTTATAGGCGAGTCCTAAAAGGCAGGGAGATAGATTACGGGGTTTTCTTAAATAGAGTTTTCTCCCTATATATATATAAGGAGTAGTCCGCGTAGGCCCAAGAGGGATCTAAATCGGACGTTAAGCAATGAATAATAATAAATATATTAGCAAAGCTTCGCAAAGGACACTAACTATATTACTTTAGTTATATTATAAATCTTTACGCCTAGGCCTTTATTATTAGAAGTAATATAGAGGGAGTTTATAAAAAATTAGTAAGGGCTTATTATAAGATAAACTTTAAGAAGGTTAAGGAGTTATAAAAAAAGCGCGGAGCTATTAGATTGCTTTACAACCTTATATAATATATTTATATAACTCCTTAATATTATAGTTTCTTTTAGAGGATTAAAATAAAAGGCCTATTAGCAGAATTTAATAGCTTAGAGGTAAGTAAGAGATCTTATATAGAGCCTTAGTATTAAGTTTTAGCAGCTTAGCGCCGGATTTAATTTTATCCAAAGGAAAATTAACTAAATTAACTCTTTTACATCCTTATACTAACCACCTACTAGCTTATTTAAAATAACTAAATACGTTAGAACTTATTATTCTCGGCTATATTATACTTTTTAAACTATAGGGAACGTATTATAAAGTTCTATAGTAGCTACTACTTAGCGGTAAGTATAAAGCAGCTTTCTAAGGATAGCCTACTTTAAGAGCACTATTAGAAACAACTTAAACACCTATATAATTACCTAGAGACGTTTTATAAGGCTACTATTATAGTAGAAGGTAAGTATATTAGCCTTGCTAATTACTTCTAAACCTTAGACTAGCTTTTACTTAAGCTTAAAAAAACTAAGAATAGGTTTATTAAGCTCTTAAAGCAATTTAAAAAAAAGGCTAAGGCGTAAGGTTATTACTACTTAGCTACCTACGCAGAGGCTACCTAGTAAAAGTATAAGAAGTATTACGTTAAGGCTAATAATATAGGAGCTTACTATATAGTAATTATTTATAACCTAATACTTAAGATATAGTGGTTTTATAACTAATAGGCGCAATATAAAGAAAAGGCGGCTTAGATCTTAAAAGCGAAGGAGGTAGTAAGAGAGCTCCAGCTTAAATATAAAGGCAAAAGCTTTCTACTACTACTACCCTTATCTACACCAGTAACTCCACAGCCGCTAGTTATAAGAGAGAAGATCTATACCTCCGCCCGAGCTTATAAACACCTTAAGATAACTTACCCTAAATATAACGGCCTAGCGCTAATTAATCGCTTTAAAGAATATCTTGCTATTAACCGTATACTTCTTACTAAAAACTAACACTTTAATATTATATAATACTGGCAGGATCGCTATAAGAGCTAGCCGGATCTCGCCTGATTTGCGCTTAATATATTAGCCGTGCCTCCTATAAGCGATAAATATAAACGACTCTTTAGTAGCTATAAGATTCTTCTTAATAACCGGCGCTCCCAATTATAAATGGATATTATTAAGGCAAATAAGGTTCTTTAGTATGCATATAGACCACCGCCAAAGGGTACATTTAATAATAAGGAAGTAGATAACTTAGTAGGAGAGCCTTGCAAAAGGGTATCCCTTAAGGAAGCGGCAAAGGCCTGGCTTACTGCTGCGGTTGCCGCAGAGGTCTCTACTTAGGTAGAAGACAACATAATTAATAAGGAGGAAGGGGAGCTAGATAAGCAATATGCGGCTATTAAGATTAACTACAAGACTAAGGTTATTGGTAAGGAGTAATATAGGTAGCTTTTAGTTAGTTATCCTACACCTACTCTTCCTTTTACGATACTATGCCGATGCCAAGCCTTTCTATTTTTAGTATATAAATGTACTGGAGCTCTAAGGAGCTCTTGGAGTCAAACAATTTACTAGCTGGATGGAGTGGATTTGAGCCCGAATCCACTCCACTCCAGTCCAATACAATCACTGAGTATATGTAAAATACCGTTCTGCAGGAAGGACGACTGCTGGAGGCCTTATATTGAGCGACTTAACTCCAAAGATTAAGCCTATATATCAATTTTATATAGTATATTACGAATATCACCAGCCTTGTATTTCTGAGTACGGGCACTAAATTCAGCTAATCTAATTAGTTGGTTCTTATCGATACCCTGAGGACCCATTTTGACGTTGCAAGGGATAATTAAGATGATGGTGGATATTAATGGGAATAAAGGTTTTTAAATTAAAGATGATGCAGTAGACGGCCTGGGCTTATAACTGTTGAACGGTTAATTAAGGATGAGAACTCTGTCTATTAAAGAGGGCTCCAGAAGCTCTCTTATATATATTAGGTAGGTCCAGACAACTGAGTTAAATAGGTAATAGAAAATAGGTAATGAGACATTCGATGAGACATTTAGTTATAAGTTGAGAGATAACTAAGACATTGTACGTAAAGACGATCTAGGTCGTCAGACAGTAGTACGATGGTGGTAAGGAAGTCCGATTCAGGTCGACAAGACCGGATTTTATTACCTTTACGATAAAACTGGAAATTATACCTCTAAAGCTACCATTCGAAATACTTTAACACGAGCAAGTGGATGTCCCTTTCAGGTGCTTATTTATAAGCTTCTGGATACTGAACCGGATTGTCCATGGAGGCTTGAAGTTAAAGATGGACACCATAATCATGTTCCCTCCATCAACCCGTCTGTCCATAATGTCTATAGCAAACGCACACAAGCTCAAAAGAATATCATTAAGTCGGTGTCACGATCTGGTGTTGCTCCGAAGCAGATCCTGACCGCTATCAGACACCAAGATTCAGACACCCTTATCGCGCCTACCAATATCCGCAACGACCGTACGGTAATTAGGCGTAATTACCTTATGGATAGGACGCCAATTGAAGCTTTGTTGGATGAATTATCGACCTCATTGGAGTGGAATTTCGATGTGAAGAAGGACTCTAAAACTGTGTTCACCATCTCTTTTTTGCACACACTAAACAGGTCGAACTGCTCCGCGCGAATCCCGATGCCTTGCTAATGGGCTGTACCTATAAAACCAATAAGTACAGGCTCCCGTTATTGCATATACTTGATTGCACAAACCTGCAAACCTTCTTCTCCGCGGGGTACTGCTTCCTACATGGAGAGAAACAGGAGGACTACTACTGGGCTCTTTCAACGTTCCTCCATCGAATCAACCCATCACCTCCGAAGGTCTTCATCAGCGACCAGGAGGATGCATTGAAATCTGCAGCACTTGAACTTATGCCTGAAGTTCCCCAGATTTTATGTGTCTGGCATATCAGCATGAATGCGCTAAGTAAGGCTCAATATGTGTGGCGGGATAGGGATTCTTCTATGGAGGATGAGAAAGTGGAAATTGCAGAAATGAGGACTGATTTTATGGCTCAGTAGAAGTAAGTATCATATTATTAATATGCCACGACCCTGCACAAAGTCCGTCCATGATGGATAAGCAATGTATTTGGGTCCTTAGACTAAGAAAACTATAACTAAGAAAGGGAAGAGAAAAGGAAAAAAGCTATCTGTGTGAGGAAAATATATCCTGTTGTGGTGCCCCGAGCACTTCGCCGTTCTAGGTGATCGTGGGAGCTAGTGTCAAGCTGAAGACGGGCTGAGGAATCGTGGGAACCAGGTGGGGGCCTGACACTATAGCCTTTTAGAATTACGCTACTAATATAGCATGCTCGTGCCAAACCGGAAACGGAAGCTCTGCCTGTATTGGCTCAACGCCACCAACACTTTAGGGCTCGTATTATTGGGTCGAATGGTACAAGAGACTGGAAAGAGTCGTGATTATCATTAGGTACTGTTTAGGGGTGCTGCGCCGCCATCTTTAACTGGGAAGAAGCGAAAAGGGGTAGACACTTCAACCGTTGCAATAGGCGGGTCCGAAGACTTGACCTTTGTTTTAAGGAAGGCATTAGGGGAACTTGCAGGAGTGTATCATATCTGTACTCTAGAAAGTATGAAAACCCTGAAAGATAGAGCAGTCTACAATAATGCCCAATACCCCACAAAATAAGAGCATGAGTATCCTAGACCCCGTCTTCCTTCCAATGAACATTGCCAATAAGGTACCGAGGGATAAAAACGCGCAAATAATTGCCAAGATTGGGCTTGCCAAGATTGGGCTTGCCATGAATAACAAGGTCAGCCAAATGGCCGTCAAGACCAAAAACCCACCAAACCACCATTTGTCCCTCCTGAACCATCTTTTGGTGACTTCTCGGAAACGATATTGCGGCTGCCGGATGATGGCGCCGTCGTTTTTGATGGCTCCTCCTTTCAGGTCTCGATGTATTCTGCTGATAATTTGGCGTTCCTCAAGACATGTAATGTCCTCCCCTTCTTTGACAAATTCTCGCTGCATCGCGGCACCTAGCCCGATAACTGCTTTATAATTTCCCGGAATTTCACGGATGTCTCGTACCTTTAGAGCAAGGTGTGCTTCTAGCCAGAAAATATACGTTCCAATGCTCCAGATTAACAACGTTAAGAGAAAGATGAAGAGGAGTAGGAAAGAAAACCCCCATTGATAGGGACCTAGGGGCTGACAGGTACCGTTTACCGACAAGTAATCAAACGGATATGGTACTCCGTTGGCCATAAAAACTGCATCTGACTGGTTGGCAAATGGCATCTTTCCTGTGCGAGGGTCGGTCCAGTCCGACCCAGAGATATACTCTGAGGAAATGTAATATGCTGATATATTTAAAGTTGGTGCAGAAAGATTGTAGGTTTGGGTGTATTTGAAGCTGCTGTTGACACTATTTATTCCGTAAAACCCGTACTTGGTAACATCTGAATTCAATATGAGTTAGACAGACTCGCAATGGGTTAGCCGAAAAAAAATATAACGTACAGCTCGATACATTGGACCGGAGAATACAACCCGCCGGTATTGGACCAAATTCGTTTTCAGAATCAAAATCATTCGTGGTGGGGTTATACCACGAGTCACACTCGCTTGCATAAGCTTGTCGTGCATCAGCTTGTCTTGCATTTAAAGCTGGAGTCGAAAAGTGCCTTACTATTTAGAAGCCCAACACTGGTATTTCCGCTTATAATGTAATCTTTTGTTAGTCCAATTCGGTCTCCATCGTGTATAACATAGTCAATATACCGAAATTCGGAAAATAATGCAAAGTTGCCAGTTTGGTCCAGAACGAATGGTCCGCGCTTACCATTATAACCGCTCATTGCGCTGACCCAAGTGGGGAATAATGCGATAAAAGTAGCGCTTAGTATTATCCAAATCATTAGAACTTTTGAGTTTAAGGCGCGGTAAAATATGAACTCTCGAAGGAGGGTAAATATAGAAGATATATTGGGATCAAGGCGAAAAAATACCGTACTGTAAGTTGCGTAGGATACTGGGGAGATAGTCATAGATGCGGTGATATATTGCGCAAAGGCGAAGCACGAGATCAAACTAAGAAAGATCTGACCAACGCGCCCTATCATCTTTTGGTATGTGAGTTAAATACTTCTGCGAGGACGACATAGATCAAGCGCTTACAACGTCCCATATTACGTCAATAAGTTTCGCATTAGCGAATGACAAATTACCGAATGCAAGCGTAATCTCAAAGGCTCCGGAAATGGCCCAAAGATCGTAAAGATTTGGGTTCATGCCGAAAGATCCATCTGGCAGACATGGTGAAATTTTGATATTATTAGGCCGCAAATAGTAGTAACTTAGGTAACCCGGGGTGAGAAAGGCGATTGCTGTGATCAGACCACCGCACCAAAACACGAAAAACGAAAACCAGCCAAATCCGCGCACGCATCTCGTGCTTCGGAAGTCATCCCGAAGCTCTTGAAACGCAGTTTTCAAAGGTTGGAGAATGAATCGTGAGGCAACTGAAAGCGCCATCAGTCATATTTGTGAGGACAAAGAGGCGGGAGAGGCGCAAATAAAGATAGGTAGGGGAATAATAATAATAGAAAAAGAAGGCTCAAGCCTGGGCAGAACAGTATATCCATATTTATGAGAATCTTTCGTTCAGAAGCTGAGCTAGACAGTTATTTGCTTCTACAAGAATGGGCTAGGCTGAGCAAGCCAAAGCCGACGGGCTGGAAGCATGCAAATGTGGGGGCAGAAATGAGCGGAAACTGAAGGGCAGATAAGTAGATGCAAGTCGGTCTTACCACGCTAAAGGGTGAGTCAACCATAAGCGCTAATGCACAATCCCTGTACGGGGCAGCCTCAGCTAAAAATATAAGATTACGTGGTATGCGAGGCTCGGCTGATCGTCGGTCAGCCAAAAAAATTACGTGTTCAGCCAGCCACCTGGGGTAGATTCGCATATATCCACAGCGCCACCAGCGCTAAACTGTGGACATATGCGTATTAAGGGCCGCCTACTAATTGACCCGCTGATTGACGCCGACCATAGGGTAATTAGGGCCATTAGGGCCCTAAGTATATATAAAAAAGTCCTCCCTACCTAATCCTTAATTGCGGCAGCACGTCTGCTATTATACCTACTATATAAAATTGTTACGGACCTTATATTAGTAGTAGTTATACTACTAAAAAGAGATATAGTTAAGATAGTACGGGAGGCGCTAGGACCAATTAAGCTATAGGATAAGGGGTAACTAAGTTATATAATATGTTACGTTATAGGTTTAGAACATAAGAATATAGAAATATAAGAATATAGGATGTACTAACATACTAATATATTAACGTACTTAGTACATTTCTTAGGCGTAGGGTTGTGTATTTAAAGGACTATAGTCCCTACCTAGATAGTTCTTCTCTTTATAGTAAATCTTAGAATATAATTAGAGTTAATCTATTAGGTAACCTACTCTACTAATTATATTTACATTGTTAACTTCTTATTACCTATATACCTAGCCTATTAATAAGTCTACTGTTATTACAGCGCTAGTAAAAACTAGTAGAAATTAGTAGAAACTAGTAGAAACTGGTAGATTATAGCTAGTAGATATTAGTAGATTATAGTAGATAATTATAAATAATTATAGACAGTTTTATACAGTTTTAGATACTTGCTATTATATAACTAGAGAATTATATATAATATTAAGCGATACTACCTTTTATTTATTTTTCTTTTTTTAGCTTTAGATTCTTATTTATAAACTACTAATTATATAGGCTTACGCATCCCTCTTACTATGCTTATACCTTAATTAACTAAGTTACTAATATTATCTAAAGCTTAACTACCCTTTCTTTCTAAGAAGGAACTTAAATATATTTATAGACTATAAACTAGAATAGTATATAGAATTAGACCTAAAGAATATTACTAGAACCTAAAGAATAGAAAAGAATAATAAGACTTATAAAAAATATATAGACTAGAACCCCTATAGAATTCTACTAAAAATTATCTATAAAGATAGTTAAACTTCTTTTATATAACTGGTTCTGGTTATAGCCGCTAACCTAAGCAGCTACCGCTTTAACCTAAGTTAAGCGTAAATAAACCCTAAGTTAAGGCTTAGTAGACTAAGCAGAGGCTAGGTAGAATAAGTAACCCCCTATCTAATATAGATAGGGGACTATTTTATACCTCCTTAAAGCCGGCTATTCTTGCCTAATCGCGAATTCTTTAAGTAAGGGTGACTAAAATTAACTATACCTTACGAAAAGTTCCTAGAAACTGCCTCTATTCTTTATAATTACTTAATTTCTTATCTATACGGATAGTTTTCTTATAGTTCTCCTACTAATAACTAAATAGTTTAGCATAGATTGTTTTCTACGCTTTTTTATGCCTAGTATAACCGCAAAGTAGAAGGGCTTTAACGCTAAAGTAAATCTAATAATGCTATTAGTTAATAATTAAATCCCTTAGTCCTTATAAGTGACTTAAGGGCAAGCCCCTTAATAGAAGACTGCTATTAGCCTACTCTATCTGCTATAATAGCTAAGCAATAGCCTCTAGTAGAGTGACGGTAAAGTTTAGGTATATAGTTGGCAAAGAACAGCAGAGGGTTAGTAAATTAAGGTTTTTTTTAGGCTAAGTAAGCGGTAGAGGATCTATACTAAGTAGAGAGTAATAGTTATAATTAAAGAGCGCTAGCCTTTATAGATAGAGCTAAATTATAGTAAAACACTATTAGCCTTAATGGGCTAGTAGGATAGCGTAGAGTAGAGTTAAGCTTAAGATAAGGATAACTTAGGGATATCCTTATACTAGTATAACTAACTTAGAGCTAGGTTATATAGACCTAATATAGATAGTATATATTAGGGCGGAGTTAAATATATTAAATATATAGAAGCTAATAAAGTATAGTAAGTTTATATAAATATAATTAATAGATAGCTTTAAGATTAGATATAATAAACAGTAGCACTTCTCTAGGCTAAGTAATTAGCGTATAGATTTATTCTAGGTAGGGGGTAACGGTTATAATTAAAGGTATTAGCCTTTTATAAAAAGGTAGAGTTAAGCTATAGTAAGATAGTGCTAGCCTTAATAGGCTAGTAGAGTGGCGCAGAATTTATATAAACATGGCTTAGTAATAGTGGTTATAGCATTAGTAATAAATATAATAGTAGAACTAGACAGCTTTGCTCTCTAGTAGTTAATTAAGTAGGGTAACTTTATGCGAGCGTGCCTGACGGAGCTATAGCACTAGATTAGATTACTTAATAACGGCATTATTTAGACCTAGTAACGCCGTAGGATTTATATAAAATAGATAATAACTAGGTATAATTAGATGGAGCTAGCCTTTATGAGTTAAGGGGATAAAGCTAAGTTATAGTTTTAACAGAGTAAAGCAGCCTAGATTAGATAGTGTTTATTAATTAACTAAAGAAACTAAAGTTATACGGAGATAGTATAGTAAATAAAAGAGCTAGATTAGGCTATATAAGGTTTTACCGACATATACCTTATTAAATAATAAATATTAGACGTAAAGTTAAACGGATATATAGATAGAGCAATATCTAAAGTATTAAAGTATTTAATTTAAGATAGGAACTATTATACGCCGTACCTAGAGATAAGTGGCTACTATTAGGATATAAGCTATAGGCTAATAAGAGGTAGGATATATTGTATAGATTAGTATAAAAGTAGGGAGAGAAACTTAAAGGATCTACTTCTGGTCTAATTACGGCGCTACTATAGTTATTAAGGGTGTATACTATAGAATAGTAACTTTATATGGGCATTATATAGTATATATATAGATAGTAAGCATATATTTAGTAAAGAAGAGCCTAGTTTAAATAATAAGTACGCTTAAATAGAGGGTGGAATATTAGGTGGAGCTTTATATAGACTAGGGTAGCTATAATTTAGAGTAAGGTAAAGCCTACTAGATACTATAAAACTAATAGTCCTAAGTAAAACCCTTAGAGGAAAGGTATTATTTAGGGAATTATTTACGTTTCTATTATATAGAAGCTATATACTAGTTATTTAGTATAGTAGGTTTATTTATATAGATAGAGAAAAGGTAGCTATAGTTATTAATCTTTAGTAAAGAAGCGACATTACTTATACTTAAAGGGTAGATTAATAAAGTAAGTAGAGCTAATAGTTATGGAGTATACGAATCTTAGCTAAAGAAAAAGATATAACTACTTTAATCTAATTAATGTAATATAGTAGGTGTTATACTACATAGTATAACCCTATTTCTATACCTTTTATAAAGTACATTTTTTTCTATAACTAATTAATCTAAACTAATAAATTACGGTAGAGGCGTAAATAAATTATCTAACTTATTGTTTTTTCCTATTAACTAAAACGTCCTCTTAATTAAATTAAGACTAAAATAACTATTTTTTACTTCTTATATTGCTGTAGGCTAGGAGGGATAATAGGAGTAGCTATATTAGTACTAAAATAGATTTAAACTAATATTATATAGGTGCCTTAGCGTTATATAGGCTTAGCGTTTTTATTAGCTTCCTATAGACTTATATTCTAACTTTCACTAATTAACCCTCTACTTTAAATTTAGCGGCAATATATATAAGGGCTTTAACCCTATAATTCCAATTAATATAGTAAATAGTTTAGCACCTTTAGCCACTTAAAAGAGATGGCGTATACTAACCTAGGTGAAAAAAGGTATATTATTATAACTCTTATTATACCGTAATTACTCTAACTCTTAAAGCATAAATAAATTAAGGTAGTATTAGTAAAGCTACTATATTATAATAAAGTTCACGTATTATATTAGCGGTTAAGAACTTGCCGTAATAAAGATATAGAAGCCTATACCTCTAAGGTACTAATCCTATCTAAAAAACGCCTAACTCCGTTTAGTAGGCGAAGACACTAAAGTAACCTTAAAAAGAAGATAAAGCTTTACCCTCTTATACTTTATTTAAGCCGTTTCTAAAACAAATATAAATATCTATAGCTTTAGTCGGCGAACTAGTTAGGTAGAAGATAATTAGTAAGGCTTAAGTTAACTATTAGAGGGAAAATAGAACCTAGCTAATAGAAGAAAAAAAAATAGATTATTTTTAAGATATTATCCGTTATGCGCTTATAAAAAAAAGATTATTAGCTTCCCTTTACTATAAGCGTTTAGATACTAGCATTAATATAAAAATAGTCTTAATATAAATATTAAGTAACTAACAGTTATAAAAATAGAGGTGTGCTCTATATAAGCACCCGTTATATAAAAGTTAGCTTAAGGACTATAGAAGCTTTATAGGCAAATACGGATAAGGTATTACTTTAAGGAGTAAAGAACTTTACTAAAAGCTCTTAGAAATACTATAGTTACCCCCTAAGGATATATTATTCTTAGATAATCTATTTAAAAAAACTCTTAATATAATTAAAGGCTAAAATAAGGCTAGGGTAATCCGCGACATTATATAGCTTATAGTTCCTCCTACTAAGATACTAGTAGCCTAGGGGGCTAAATACCTTAAGCTACTTAAAGAGACTACTAATGCTAGCTAGAATAATTTAATCCATTTATAGGCTATATTTATAGCTAGACTATAAACTAGGATTTAAATAAGAAGTATTTATAGCGGAACAGCTATAGAAATTTAGCTATTTATTAAAAATATACTATAAGACTATTCCTATTTTACGGCCACGTATAATATATATTTTTTATTTCTTACCTATAAAATAAAATATAGAGTAGCTATACTAGACGTTACCAATTAATAGAATGCCTATAGTTAAACCATTATATTATATAGTTTAATTAAGCTTTTCTAGCTTATAGGTTAAGAGAACGAGCTTTATTAAGAAATTAATAGCTTTTTAATCTCTTATAGTAATAAATACGTTAGAATCTAGGGCTATTACACTATTATTAATAGGAGAGATTTTATATTCTTCTAATATTCTATTACTAAATTTAACATCTTAAAGACTATATAGGGAGATAACAGATAAATAGTATATAATTTTGTCCAAAATATCTATAATTTAGAGCTTTTTAAGCACTTTAAAAGAATCTGTTCCGCTATTAATATATTACCTATTAACTTAAATTTTAAAGTTTCTAATTAGCCTAAACCTTAATTTCTAGATTAGGAACTAGCTTTCTTATACTTAGGACTATTTTAGTAATTTAAAGATTACCGCTTAGCTAATAAAAGGGCAATATTAAATAGCTAGCTAAGTATTTAGCAAATTACCCTAGATATAACTATCTAGTCTAAGTTAAGCAACTCTAAGAGAAAAAAGAAGTAACGGCTTATATCTTATCGTTAATATAAGAATTAGCTTTTAGCTATTTAGCCCTTTATATATAAGGGCTAGGCATATACTAGAATAGATAAGACTAGGTAAATAAGTAAAGAGATAAAAAGTAAAAGACTAAGAAGAAATACTATATAATAGTAAGTACTAAGTCTAAATAGTCTAAACCTATTTTTATCTAGCCGTTAGCTTTATATATAATCTATTTATATATGCCTAGTAGAGGATAAGTATAGATAATTTAGCCTAAGGTTAAAATCTTTAATTTTTATCTCTATACCCGGTCTATAGATATTAATATATATTTTAAGTTATATATACGTAAGATATTTACAATACTTTTTGTAACGTGGCCCGCCTCCACGTCGCTATACGGCTAAAAAGACTGAGAGTGCTTGCGAACTTGTCGTAAGCGCGGCGGGACCTAATATATATACTCTTACAATTGCCCTCTTCTCTACGCGCTCGTCCCCGAGCGCTTGCAGGGATTCCTCTATGCGCCCGTTCCGGGCCACAGGGATTAAACGCCAAGAGTATCACCATATTAGTTAGTCCCTAGTAACGTAAGCGATTGGACTTAGCCGACCCGCCTTATCGCATAGATGCGTGTTAGACTGTACTAGAGCGAAGTGACTAATAGGGATTAAACCTACAACACCTAGCCCTAGTAAGTTCGCAAGCACAATTATAATATGGCCCGCTTCTACGTTGCCATATAGCTAAAAAGACTAAGAGTGCTTATGAACTTGTTATAAGCGCGGCGGGACCTAATATATATACTCTTATAATTTGTAACAGAATTCCCTAGAAGGTATATATTAGATAAGACAGAAGGAGGTCTTATCTATGTTCTAAAAGGAGGTCTCATCTATATTCTATCTACGTCCTAGAAGACACAGTTAGATAGATAAGGGGTAAAGGGTTTTATTAGCGTCTTAGAAAGATTATATAGGGAGCTGGTTCTCCTCTAGAAAAGAACTAGCAATTAGTCTCTAAATAGAAGTGGTCAGAAGCATTTGTCCTTTAATATATAAAACTTATTCTACCTTTAACTTACCTTCTATTTACCTTTAATTTACCTTCTACTTACCGGTAATACTATTAATTAGATAATTATACGTTCTAGTTAGGCTGGCCTTTTATAATTCTAATTACTTATAATCCGTTAGGAACATACGGCTATTAATTAATAATAATAAACCATACTCCTATACCCTATAAAGTAACGCTCTTACCGTAAGAGGCTTAAAGAGTCTCCCTAGAGGAGCGCATTCCCTCTTTTTATAAAGAAGCCACGGCTAGTCCGTCTAATCTTGTGAGACCCTTAGGAACGATTACTGCTAGGGAGTTATTAGAGCGGTCGCTATATAAGACCCTATAAAAAATAAAGGAGTTGGAGATATAATTAAGATAAGTATATTAAGACTACTAAGAATAATTATAAGGATAATTAGAGGAAGTATAGATACCCCAGACACGAAGCGGACTTAAAGGGGTAACGCTATACTATACTATAACGTTAGAAAAACCTAAATTCCGTATAAAGGAACCTAATAAGTACTATGGTAATAGTCTTCGGAACTATAATCGTTTTATCTAATAATGTGAAACTAAGTTTCGGCTGGATCCGAAACGTTACTTTAATAAGTATAATTAGACACTAATTACTTCTACCTTCCTATATGGCACTGTTAAGAGTTCATAGACACGCTATGAGAAGAAACTTACTACACCCCTTAAATTTAGCGAACTTAGGACCTGGTTAGTTAATTAGGTCTAAGACTCTACTAATTAAGGGATGGACTATAACTAGTAATACCACAACGCTAAATAGTGGGATGGTTAGACTGTGGTCTAGTTTATAAACTACTTAGAAGAACTAGAAGATAATATACCCTATTTAGATCTATAGGATGACGCTATATAACTTTACCAGCTACTTACTAAGCTACGGCCTAAGATTTAATAGGCTATATAAGAGAAGGGCGAAATTCCTACCTCTTAAGAAAAGCTTATTTCTAAAGCTACTTGGATTAAGAGTGCTAAAAGAGACTATTTAGGTAAGCGAAAGGAACGAGATGCTAATGATAAAGAGCGTAGGACTAGACCTAGCTTTAATAATAGGGGCAGATTCCGACCTAACCGCTCTATAAAAGGATAACGCGAGTAGGCCTTATAGCCCTAGAGTAATGCTAGTTAACCCTAAAATAATAATAAGCAGAGACCTAATCTATAGGAGGGAAACTAGGAGATACGCACCTGTTATAACTGCGGCAAGAAGGGCTATATAAGCCGCTTCTGCTAGCAGAAGAAGTAAGAGTTAGCCTAATTGGGAAAAGAGATAGCCTAGTGGATTTTTACTCCCTTACACTAAGCCAGTAAGAGAAGGAGGGAGTAAACTGCCGTATGGTTATTCCTATCTCTATTTAAGTTAATAATAAATAGGTGATGTAAGACTGCCTTATAAACAGCGGCGCGAGTATAGGGTTTATTTCTTAATTACTAGTAAAAGAATTAGATTTGGATCTTAGCGGCTTATAGGTGCGCACTATTTAAAGTATTAAAGGCTACCGGATTCTATGCTATGGGGAATAGGCTTTTTCCGTAGCCAGCTAGGACCGCGATAGTCTATAGGACACGTAGAAAATACGCTTCTATGCCGTAGAAATTAAGGGGTATAACCTTGTTTTAGGATACCTATAACTTTACTAAGTTAATCTGGATATTAATTAGCCTTTAGCCTTATATCAACATTAGAAGTCTTAACCGTGTATTATAGTTAAAGATTAGGAGACTTTCTTAAACTATATATAAGAAGAAGGGTGGGTATATGCTATATATGCTACTCTTAACACTAAGAACAGGGATATAGGATATTTATTTTTAGATGTCCGGCTATACGTAGTTAAGGAACTAGAGATTCTATAGGAATATATAGACTTAGAGGATGTTTCTAGTAAAGAGGCTATATAAACCTTACCTAACCCTATATTAGTTAAGCACAAGATAGATATAGGGGATAAATAACCTCCTTTTAGACTACTGTATAACCTATTAGAAAATAAGCTGGCGGTACTGCGTTAATATATAGTAGACAATCTTTAGAGAAGATAGATTTGGCCCTTTATAAGCCCAGTAGGGGTACTAATTATATTTATACCCAAGAAGGACGGGACCCTTCGCCTCTATGTCGACTATTAGGCGCTAAATAAGATTACTATAAAGAATTGCTACCTGTTACCCTTAATAGGGGAGCTTATTAATAAGCTATTAGGTGCAAAGATATTCACGAAATTAGATCTAAAAGATGTATACTATTGAATCCGGATTAAAGCCGGCGATAAGTAGAAAACGGCGTTCCAAATATAGTACGGCTACTTTAAGTATCTGGTGATACCATTTAGGCTTACTAACGCACTAGCGATATTTCAGGCCTATATTAATAAGGTATTATTGGGCCTATTAGACACAATATGTGTAGTCTACCTTAATAATATTATAGTCTACTTTAATAACTATAAAGCATATACGCACTACGTGTAAATAGTACTAGAAAGACTGCGGGAATATAAGCTCTATATAAATTTAAAAAAGTGTACGTTCCATACTACTAGTATTAATTTTTTAGGCTTTATCGTTAGCGTTAATAGAGTATCAATAGAGAAAAGTCGGGTGGACGCTATTAGGGAATAGCCCTACCCTATAATATTTAGAGAAGTATAGGTTTTTTTAGGTACGGCGAACTTCTACTAAACGTTTATTATTTACTACTTATAAGTAATGCTCCTAATTACTAATCTACTAAAAGGATCTAAGAATGGTAAGAAGTTAGGACTTTTTATATTTAGGGAAGCTGCTAAGCAGGCTATAGACTAGTTAAAGGATTTATTTACGTTAGCGCCTATCCTAATATACTTCTACTAGGAGCTATATATATACCTTAAAACGGATATATCCGGCTTTACCCTAGGGGCAATTATATCTTAATTAAAAGACGGAAAATAGCATCCTATAGTGTTTTGGTCTAGGAAGATAACCCCTATAGAATAGCGTTATATAACGCACGACCAGGAGTTGCTCGCGATAGTTATAGCAATAAAGTACTGGTGATATTATTATATGGGAAGCAATTACCCTATTAAAGTCCTTATAGACCATAACAACCTAGAATACTTTATAACTATAAAGGTGTTAAGCGGTCAACAAGCTAGGTGGGTAGAGGCACTATTATAGTATAATTTTAAGATTACGTACCGCCTAGGAAAGATAAATCCTGCTAATAGGTTATTAAGACGTCCGGATTATGAGATAGGGAGGATCTAAAATAGTATAGGGGAAATAATCCCTATATTGCAAAATTTACTTAGGAAGAAAGAAGACTCTTTCCCTAGAACTATAGAATTTCGTAGTAGGGTAGAGGTCCTAGTAATATAGCTACGAAGTAATATAATTATGGAGCTGTAAGATATAGTTATAGACTAGGTTATAGACTAAGCAGATATTACAAAGTTAGCGTACCCCAGAATTAGTAAGAATTCTACGGGATATACTAGAGGTATCGCAGCACCTTTAACTTAACGGCGCATTAGCTGCGAGTTTTTAGATCTAAGGGGGATAGGCGAGATGCCTATCTATAGCGTGGTATACTATATAACGGCAGGAGAGTCTACTAGCACTAATAGTTTAAAACGTCTCGTGCTATACCTTAAGTCCGTAATAGCAGTAGGCGAAATGGAAGTAAGCAATCTACACAAAACCTTTCCGGATCTTCTTCTTTAAGCTTAATAAAGGAACGCCTTCGCCTCTAGGGAGAGGTAGAAAGATATAGTGGAGACTAACTTGGCTAGAGTCACTAAAAAGCTATGGCAGCAAGACTAAAAAGGTCTATTGCGCTTTAAGGGTGCTGTATATATCCTAAAGGACTAAGCGATTTAAGACGAAATTCTAAAGGTCTTTTATAACGACTCTCTTAGGGGTTACTACGGTGCCAATAGAACCCTTAAGGCCGTTTAAAGGAAATACTTTTAGGATAGAATGTTTAAAGAGGTTAGGGACTATATATTAAGGTGTAATATATATTAAAGGATATAGATATCTAGGCATCGCCTATATAGTAAGTTATTAGTACTTTCTATTTCATAGGGACCTATATTAGAATTAATAATGGATTTTATTATAGGCTTACCCCCTACTAAGACAAGAACTAGAGAGGTTACTAACGCTATTTTAGTAATTGTTAATAGGTATACAAAGTTTTTAGAATACTTTGCTGTTATAATAACAATTATAGCAGTAGAACTAGCAGACCTGTTTTTAAAACGGTGGCTCTTATTCGGCACGCTAAGGGGAATTATATCTAATAGAGGCACCGTATTTAATAGTGCATTTTAGTCTTTATTCTGTCTCTTATTGAAAATACGGCAAAGGATAAGCACTACCTTCTACCTATAAATAGACGGGTAAATAGAGCGTCTAAATGCGTTATTAGAACACTACCTCCGCTGCTATGTTAATTATTAATAGAATAATTAGACATTGTGGTTAGCTCTAGCGCAGCACGTATATAATATAAGTATCTATAACAGCACAAAAATAACCCCTTATAAAGTATTGTTCGGGGTAAAAGTAAATAACCCCTAGAACGTTAAGGACATCGTTCCTAAAAGAGAGGTACTAGTAGCGTCTAAAAGAATTAAGTAAATAAGAATTCGTAGAGAGGAACTTAAAAAGCACTTGCTAGACGCCCAGGCTGTGTAAAAAAGGTACTATAACGAAAAATATATACTGAAAGAATTTAAGATAGGAGACGAAGTCTTACTGTTTATAAAAAATATCTAAATAAAATGTATTAAGAAGAAGCTGGATTACCAATAGCTCGGACCCTTTAAGATAGTTAAGAAAACTAAAGGAAACTAAGCCTATGAATTGGAATTACCGAAATCTTATCTAATACATCCTATATTTTATGTTTCCTTACTAGAGCTATACTAAAGAAGAGATGGTGCGGAACCGCCCCTACCTAGCGAAATTAATAGGGAACTAGAATGGAATATAGAAGATATTCTAGACTAAAGATAGCGCTAGAAGAAGCGCGAATTTTTAGTTTATTAGGAAGGATACTCTTAAGCGTATAACAGTTAGGAACCTAAGGAGTACCTTTAGCCAGGATATAACACCGTAATTAAAACCTTCCTAAGAACTAAAGGTAAAGACTTAGAAATGGTTCTGGATATGCTATAGGTAAAATAACGGGAAAGACCCCATAAATTAAAACTATAGGATTAAGCACAGGCATTAAGAACGGAAATGTTTTGCTATTATAATAGGGATCCTAGAATCTTATAAGAGGAAGCCTATAGGGATCTATAGGAGAACTACTAGGGATACTATTTAAAGAAGACACTATATAAGAAGGAGCAGTAGTACTATAAGAAGTGGCCTTAGGGATTTAGAAAGATCCCCTAGGGATAAAAGGAGAGTATTTGGCCTAGCACCAGAGATATGCAGTAGAGTTAATAGTATAGAGAGGAGCAAAAGGACAGCCTATAAAGAATTAGAAATTTTAAGGAATTATAAGGCACCTATAGAAATACTACCCGTTTATTATATATAGGGATTATAGTAGTGCACTGCGTTTATATAGATTGTTACTAAAGCTTAGAATAAAGGTATCCCTAAAGTATAAAGTTAATTCCTAATAATAGGGCATCCTAGAGGCACCTAAGAGGCACTATATAAAGCTATTCTATAAGAAAAAGAAAAGAGCTAGGTAATAACTTAAACACCAGCAGCAGTAATAGGAGCCTCCTCTTCTATCTTAACGTTATTATTAACGGTATTATCGGCTCCTCTATCCCTAGAAGCATTAGCACTTCTACTAATATATTTTTTAGAACGACGGGTATGGGAAGGACTAGTACAGGCGGGAGACTGGCGAGGAGAACGTTAATTTTAACCTTTATCGCTATTCTTAGTATTCCTAGGTTCTAAATTAGCGTCTAAGTAGAGATTAGAGAGATATTGGCTAAAGGAGTTAGTACAGTTCCTAAGTAAGTTACTAGAGAAACTTACCTGGCTAGAGTAGCCTACGTAAGAGTACGAATATTATTATTAATAAGGACGAGCTGTTTGTATATACGCTCCTAGATACTATATATCCAAGAACGTTGCGTCTCTATAGTAGTGGAAACCCTTATAGAATTAAAGAGTTTACAAGCGAGGGAAGATACCTTCTATCCCCGCCTGTTACTATTAGGATATTAGCAGAAATCTTAGATGGCGCGTTGGAGCCTATAAGTCTTATGCGCATAAATAGTAGGGATTTAGTATAATTAGCGAAATCTAGAATAGGACGGAATGGGAAATACCGGGATATAGGTTTTTCTCCTGCTGCGATAATAGGAGCACTTGGATTTGTTTTTACTAGAGTAAGGTATTTTATAGATGTGAGAAGGATCCTGCGTAAGAGTATAAACGCAGTGATAATAGCATTTTAGGGAAACTGCCGTAGGAGTAATAGACGCTGTCTGGGGCGTCACTAGGAGATTAATAACATTGCCGCCGGTCTAGGGACCACGAGCTATTGTGAGAAAATACTCTGAGAAGTTAGTATTGTTATAAGAAAATAAGGTAGGGATCCTATTACTTATAGACGTGTTATAAGAAGAGAATAAAGTAGCTATAAAAGAACAGCTAGAGACACGGAAGCTAAAAGCGGAGATATAGAGGAAACAGTCTGCTAAAAGACGAGACAAATGGTGTTATTAATGAAAAGACGCGTAAAAGGCAACAGCTTATAAACTAGAAGAAAATTAAAATAAAGACGTTATTATCAGAATCTATTTTAGGTAAATAGGGATAGTGGCTTATAGATATATTATACAGGACAACCTCCAGATTAACTTATAACAAACTCTTATAATAAGAAAGGTGAATCCTA
>Ga0307515_10005007_pt1 | contig 27028 bp, 22 predicted proteins | sample 17_EM_MG_FD_194513 | JGI IMG/M metagenome (GOLD analysis project Ga0307515, IMG submission 194513) | Populus trichocarpa ectomycorrhiza microbial communities from riparian zone in the Pacific Northwest, United States - 17_EM | ecosystem: Host-associated > Plants > Roots > Unclassified | place... | reverse complement strand
GCCGAAGGCATGCTTCACATGCTCCATCCAGCCACCGGCACGCGGCAGCAGAGCTCCGGCCGACAAACCCAGCAGCAGCAGCGGCACGCTCATGCCCACGGCCATCGAGAAGAGCGCCGTGCCACCGAGCACCACGTCGCGCGTCTGGCTGATGTAGACAAGCGCGCCAGCCAGCGGTGCGGCCACGCACGGGCCGACGATCAGCGACGAGATGCCGCCCATCACGAACACGCCCAGGTGCTGGCCGCCCTTGAGGCCTTGCGAAGCCTGGGTCAGCTTGCTCTGCAGCGCCGCAGGCATCTGCAGTTCGTAGGCACCGAACATCGACAGCGAGAACACCGCCAGCACCAGCGCAAAGGCGCCGAGCACCCACGCGTTCTGCAACGCCGCGCCCAGGCCTTCGCCGGCCAGCGCCGAGGCCACGCCGAAGCCGGTATAGACCAGAGCCATGCCCAGCGAATACGCCAGCGCAAGCGAGAACCCGCGCGCCTTGGAGGTGCCGCCGCCCTGCCCCACGATGATGGACGAGAGGATCGGCATCATCGGCAGCACGCAGGGTGTGAACGAGAGGCCCAGGCCCAGCAGCACGAAGAGCCCGATCACCAGCGCCGGGTTGCCCGACTTCAATGCGCGCGAAACCTCTCCCTGCTCTTCGGCGCCAGCCGCCGCGCCGACCTGGGTGGATGCTGCGGCAGCGCTTTGAGCCGCGGGCGCCAAGGCTGAGAGCGTCGCCGACCCGTTTGTCGTCGCACCAGCCGATGGCCAGGCCGCGGCCTGGGCTTCGCTCAGCAAGGTGAAGCGCGCGCCGCCGCTCGGCCCTTGCCCAGGTTCGACCTTGAATGCGCGCTTCTGCGGCGAATAGCACAGGCCCTTGTCGGCACAACCCTGGTTGCCCACGCTCAGCTTGTAAGGCGTCGTCGGTGCTTGCTGCAGCGGGACCACGAAGGTGACAGAGTCGCGGTAGTACTCGACATCTTTCTGGAAGGTCTCGTCGAACTTGATCTTGCCCTTGGGCACCTGTAGCTCGGCCATCTTCACGCTGTCGGGCGCAATCTCGGCGTTGAGGCGCTCGCGGTAGAGGTAGTAGCCGGGTTCGATGTCGAAGCGCACCTCGACGTGGGTGGCGTCGACCGAGCGAGCGGACAGGCGGAATGCCTGCTCCGGGTCGAGAAAGTCATCGGCGGCCAGGGCGGCGCTTGCAAGCACCAGCCCGGTCAGCGCCACAAACAGGGCGCGCATTGCGTATCGAGGGAATCCCCAGGTCTTCATGTCATCTCGCTGTTCATCTGGCCGTGCCCAGACAGGCCACATTGTGCGACTGCAGAAACGACCCTGCGTTCCCATCCGTAACGTGACATCGTGCCCGAGGCCATCGATTTCGCCTGGCGGGACGCCCGTGCTGCGGCCTCAGTGGGTGGCGCGGATTCGTCCGACCGCTGCCTCCAGGTCGGCCCACGCCGGTTTGTCGGGCGCGAACCGCTGCCGCATGTAGCCGGCCAGCTCGGCGATCTGCCGGTCGTTCAGGCTCTGGCGAAACGCCGGCATGAAGCCGATGTCGCGCGAGGCCGGCTGCTGGATGCCCTCGAGGATCACGCGGACTAGGTTGTCCGGCCGCGTGCTGTGCAGGTTGCTGTTGAGCGCAAGCGGCAGGTTCACGCCGAGCAGCGTCGGCCCGTCGCCGTCGTGGTGGCAGGCGCTGCAGGCACCGCTGAACAGGCGCTGGCCAGCATCGAGCCGGGCAGCCGACCGGGCCTGCGCGTCGGCGACGATCTGCTCGGCGCGCTGCGGCAATCCATCGGCAGCGGGGTTGAAGGAAGAGAGGTAGCCCGCCATCGCGCGGATGTCGGCGTCGGGCAGCGCACCGAGCTCCTTCACCACAGGCGCCATGGGCCCGGCGGCAATGCCGTGCTGCAGCGTGTGGCCATGGCGCAGGTAGCGGTACAGCTCGTCGGCGGACCAGGGCAGCGGTGCATGGCTCAACGTAGTCAGCGGTGGCGCCTCCCAGCCTTCGACCATGGCGCCGGCCAAGTAGGCCTGCCCGCCCTGCTCCGCGCCGAAGGCGTTGCGGGGGGTGTGGCAGGCACCGCAGTGGCCGAGGCCGTTGACGAGGTAGGCGCCGCGGTTCCATTCCGGGCTGCGTGCAGGGTCGGCACGGTGGGGCGTGGGGTCGTGGAAAAGCGCGTTCCAGCCGGCCATCAGCGGGCGCAGGTTGAACGGGAAGCGCAGTGCGTTCTCGGGTGTCACCGAGCGCACTGCCGGCTGCGCCATCAGGTAGGCGTACAGGGCGGTCAAGTCGTCGTCGCTGGTCTTCGCGAAGGCGGTGTACGGGAACACCGGGTACAGGTGGCGGCCGTCGCGCGAGATGCCTTCACGCATCGCCCGCTGGAAGGCCGAGAACGACCACTGGCCGATGCCGGTCTCGACGTCGGGCGTGAGGTTCGTCGTGTGGACCGTGCCGAACGGCGTCTCCATTGCCCGCCCGCCCGCGTTCGGCAGGCCGCCCGGGGCCGTGTGGCAGACCGCGCAGTCGCCCACCGCGGCGAGCTGGCGGCCGCGTTCGATGGTGGCGGCTGTGTAGACCGATGCATCGGGCCGCGTGACCGGTGCGATCGCCGGCCGCCAACCAACGATGGCCGCACCCAAACCCACCGTTCCCGCCAGCAGCGCGCCGGCGCGTGCCCACGCGCCGCGCCTTCGCGGCCATGGCGCGTCAGCAGGCGATGAACGCCGAGGCTCAGGCGCAGAAGCGGCCGATGCGTCCGGCGCCGGCAGCGGATTCAAAGCCGCGCGCACGACCTCCGGCGTGAACGGTGGCTGGCGAAAGCGCACGCCGGTGGCGTCGAAGATCGCGTTGGCGATCGCGGCAGTACCAGGCACCGACGACGACTCGCCCGCGCCCAGCGGCGGCTCTCCGGGCCGAGGCATCGTCATCACCTCGATGACCGGCACCTCGCGAAAACTCAGCAGCGGGTAGCTGCCCCACTCGAGGCTTTGCACGCCGGTCTGGCGGTCGACGTCGACCCGCTCCTTCAGCGCGCGGCTGGTGGTCTGCAGCACGTTGCCGTGGATCTGGTGCTGCACGCCGGCCGGGTTGACCATCAAGCCCGCGTCGTGGCCGACGACGACGCGCTTGACGTGCACCTCACCCGTGGTCCGGTTCACCTCGACGTCGGCCACCCAGGCCGCCCACGCAGCGCCGTACCCGGGCCAGCGGCTGTGCACATAGCGTGCGTAGGCAAAGCCCTGGCCGTGCAATAAATCGCCATTGGCGTCCTGCTGCTGCGGCTTCGTGTGCGCCAGCCAGCCGGCCCGCCGGGCCGTGGCCTCCACCAGCTCGGCGGCGCGTGGGTCTTTGAGGTGGCGCAGGCGGAACTCGACCGGGTCGGCACCGGCCGCAGTCGCGAGTTCGTCGACGTAGGACTCGTGCGCAAACGAATTCGGCAGCGCTGACACGCCACGCAGCCACGACGCGCGCAGGATCGGCGGCATGTCGTTGACGCTGACGCGCAGGTTGCCGTAGTCGTAGGGCGGGCGCGCCGTGCGGTCGCCCATTTCGTAGGCCTGCGCGGTCGGCTCGATCGTGCGCGTGAGCAGCAGCGCGAGCGTCGGCGCGCCGTTCGACGGGTACGAGGTCTGGAAGTCGTAGGCCGCGACCGAGCCGTCGGCGTTGAGGCCGCCGTTGACCTCCATCAGCTGCGCGGCGCCTTTGGGCTCCCACGCGTTCTCCTGCTCGCGCGTGAGCTGCACACGCACCGGCGCGCCCACCGCGCGGGACAGCAGCGCCGCATCTGCGGCCACGTCGTCGGCACCGTTGCGGCCGTAGCAGCCGGCGGCTTCCATGCGGATCACGTCGATCGCCATGTCGGCGAGCCCCGTCAAGCGGGCCAGGTCGGCGCGCAGCACGTGCGGGTTCTGCGTGCCGGCCCACACGGTCATGCGTGGCCCCTCGTCCGCTTCACCGCGCCAATCGGCCAGCGCGCATGACGGGCCGATGGAAGCGTGCAGCTGATAGGGCCACACGTAGCTGCGCGGCATGACCTGGTCGGCAGCGGCCAGCGCAGCGTCGACATCACCTTCATCGATCAGCTGTCGCTTGGTCGACGGGTTGGCGCGCAACGCGCTGGCCAGGTCGCTGACATCCGGCAAGCCCGGCCAGGCTCGCCACCGCACCTGCAGTTCACGCGCGGCCTGTTCGGCCTGCTCTTCGCGCTCGGCGACGACGCCAATGAAGTCGCGGATCACGACCACCGCGCGCACGCCCGGGATGTGCGCGATCGAGGACTCGTCGACCGCCTCCAGCGTGTTGCCGATGAAGTCGCCATGGTCGGCGCCGGCATACGGTGGGCGCACGACGCGGCCGTGCAGCATGCCGGGCACACGCATGTCGTGCACGAAGCTGAGCTCGCCGGTGGCCTTGGCAGGAATGTCGACCCGCGGCTGCGAGGTGCCGACGAGGCGGTAGTCGCCGGGTGGCTTCAGCGGTGTGGCTGGGTCGAGCCGCAACTCGACGTGCTGACCCGCGACCAGCTCGGCATAACGCACGCTGCGCGACGGGTCGGCGGCGATGCACACGACACCATCACGCACGGCCAGCGCTTCGGGCGGTGCCTTCAAGACCTCGGCCGCACGGGCCACCATCCAGTGGCGAGCCTGCGCCGCGGCCAGCCGCAGTGGCTGCGCGTGAATCTGGATCGACGCGCTGGCGATCGTCGCGCCCTGGTTGGGCACGCGGGCGGTGTCGCCCAGCACCATGTTCAGGTGCGCCAGCAACACGTCGAGTTCTTCGGCGGCAATCTGCGCGAGCGCCGTGCGGATGCCGGTGCCCAGGTCCACATGGCCGTTCAGCGCGGTCACGCTGCCGTCGTCCCACACCGCGACGAGTATCTCGACGCCTTCGGCCGGGTTGGCCGCCACCTGCGCGGGTTGGCCTGCTACTTGCGGCGGCGCCGGTGGCGGGTCACGCACGACCAGCAGCACACCCGCAGCAGCATGGAAACTTTCGCGCGTATGTGAAAAGTCAGCGCGCCGGCTCATCGCTGACCCGCAAGCGCCAGCAGCTGCGCCGCCCGCTGCACGGCCCGCACGATCTCGACATGGGTGCCGCAGCGGCACAGGTTGCCCGACAGTTCGCTGCGAATGCGCGCCTCGCTCGGGTTCGGCTCGCGCGCCAGCAAGGCCGCGGCCATCATGATCATGCCGTTGAGGCAGTAGCCGCATTGCGTGGCCTGTTCGTCGATGAAGGCCTGCTGCACCGGGTGCTGTTGATCGCGCGTGCCGAGGCCTTCGAGCGTGGTGATGCTGCGGCCGGCGACGCCACCCACCGGGATCACGCAGGCCCGCGCCGCGGTGCCGTCGACCAGCACGGTGCAAGCACCGCACTCGCCGAGGCCGCAGCCGAACTTCGGCCCGTTGAGGCCGAGGTCGTTGCGCAGCACGGTGAGCAACGGTGCATCGGCCGACACAGGCAAGCTGTGGCTGCGGCCGTTGACCGTGAGGCTCAGCATGGCGCTTATCCCAAGACGATGTCTCCCGACTGGATGCGCTTCACGCCCTTGGCCGCCATCTGCTTCCATGCCTCCGCCAGCGAACCGTTCAGGTCGATGGCGCGCGTGGCGTCTTCGATCACGTAGGTGTTGAAGCCGGCCTTGCGTGCATCCATGGCCGTCCACGCTACACAAAAATCAGTGGCGAGGCCAGTCACGTACACCGTCTTGATGCCGCGCGCCTTCAGGTAGCCGGCCAGGCCGGTGGCGGTCTTGTGGTCCGCCTCGTCGAACGCGGAGTAGCTGTCCATCTCCTTGTGGAAGCCCTTGCGGATGATGATCTGCGCGGTGGGCAGCTTCATGTCCTTGTGCAGTGCGGCGTCTTCGGTGCCCTGCACGCAGTGGTCGGGCCACAGCACCTGGGTACCGTAGTTGAGCTTGGTGGTCTCGAACGGCTTCTTGCCCTGGTAGGTGCTGGCGAACGAGGCGTGGCCGGGTGTGTGCCAGTCCTGCGTCACGACGATGTTCTGGAAGGCGGCCGAGAGTTTGTTGATCACAGGCACCACCGCTTCGCCGTCTTTCACCGGCAGCGTGCCGCCGGTGACGAAGCAGTTCTGCACGTCGACCACGATCAGCGCGCTCTTCGCATCGGGCGTGATCTTCGCGGCGGCGAAGCTGCCACCCGTCAAGGCGACGAGGCCGGTGCCTGCGAAAGCCTTCAACAGGGTGCGGCGGGCTGGCGTGTGCATGGTGAAACTCCTTGGGGTTGGGGTGGAGGGGCAAAAGCAAGCGAGATGCCGGGAAGGCTCTCAGACGCTGAGGTAGTTGCGCCGCACCTCTTCGTTGACAGACAGCTCGGCCATCGAAGACTGGTGGCGGATCTGGCCCTTCTCGAGCACATAGGCCCGGTCGGACACCAGCTCCGCGAAATGCATGTTCTGCTCCGACAGCAGGATGCTCACACCCTGCGCCTTCAGCTCGAGAATCATCTGCGCCATCTGCTCGACGATCACCGGCGCCACGCCTTCGCTGGGCTCGTCGAGCAGCACCAGGTAGGGGTTGCCCATGAGCGTGCGCGCGACCGTCAGCATCTGCTGCTCGCCACCGCTCATGCGGCCACCGGGGCGGTCGGGCATCTCGCCGAGGTTAGGGAACAGCTTGAACAGCTTCTCGGCCGTCCACACCGGCGCTGCGCTGCCGTCGGCCCAGGTGCGCGGGGGCTGTTTGCCGACTTCGAGGTTCTCCATCACCGTGAGGTCGGCGAACACACGGCGGTCTTCCGGCACGTAGCCGAGGCCGAGGCGGGCCACCTCGTGCGGCTCGGCACGCGACACATCGCGGCCCAGGAACGACACCGTGCCCTTGCGCTTGGCGAGCATGCCCATCAGCGCCTTCAGCGTTGTCGACTTGCCGGCGCCGTTGCGGCCCATCAGGGCGACGACCTCGCCGCGGTTCACCTGCAGGTCGACGTCGAACAGGATGTGCGCCGCGCCGTACCAGGCGTTGAGGCCTTTCGCTTCCAGCAGCATGCTCATGCCGCCACCTTCTTGCTTTCGAAGGTCTTCCCACTGCCGAAATACACCTCTTGGACCTTCGGGTGATCGCGAATCTCCGCCGGCCCACCTTGCGCGATCAGCCGCCCTCGCGCCAGCACGATCATGCGGTCGGCGTGGGCGAACACCACGTCCATGCTGTGTTCGGTGAACAGCACCGCCATCTGACGTTCGATGACCAGCCGCTTGGTGAGCGCCATCAATTCGTTGCGCTCCTTCGGCGCCATGCCGGCGGTGGGCTCGTCCATCAGCAGCAGCTTCGGTCGATTGGCCATCGCAATGGCCAGCTCGACGCGCTTCACGTCGCCATAGGCCAGCACGCTGCACGGCCGATCGGCCTGCGCCTTCATGCCGACCTGGTCGAGCAAGGCCAATGCGTCGTCACGCCGGTGGTCTGCGGCGCGCTTCCACAACGCATACAGCTTGGCGTCGGCGGAGATCAGCGCCATCTGCACGTTCTCGACCACCGTGAGCGACGCGAAGGTCTCGGCGATCTGGAAGGTACGGCCGACGCCGCGGTGCCAGATGTCGCGCGGCTTGCGACCGATCAGTTCCACGCCGTCGAGCTTGATGGAGCCCGAGTCGGCACGCAGCTGGCCGTTGACCATGTTGAAGGTAGTCGACTTGCCGGCACCATTCGGGCCGATCAGCGCGAGCAGTTCGCCCGCGGCAACCTCGAAGCTGACGCCGTCGACCGCGCGGTTGCCGCCGAAAGATTTGCCGAGGTCGGTCACACGGAGCAGGCTCATGCATTCACCTTGCGGCGTTCGAACAGCTGGCCGACGAAGCCGGCGATGCCCTGCGGGAACACCAGCACCAGCAGCAGGATGATGCCGCCGAGCAGTGCGCGCCAGTAGTCGGTGTTGCGCGCCACCGCGTCCTGCAGCCAGGTGAAGGTGACGGCGCCGACGACCGGGCCAGCGAGTGTTTGCAGGCCACCGAGCAAGACCATCACCAGGCCATCGACGGAGCGGCCGACGGCCACCGTGTCGGGTGAGATGCTCCCTTTGGAGAAGGCGTACAGCGCCCCCGCCAGGCCCGCGAACACGGCGGCGATCACGAACGCGACCCACTGGATGCGCTTCACGTCGATGCCGATCGCGTCGGCACGCAAGGGTGAGTCGCGGCCAGCGCGCATCGCGTAGCCGAAGGGCGCGAACAGCGCGCGGCGGATCAGCAGCACCCCGCCGACCACCAGCGCGAGCGTGAGGAAGTAGTAGGCCCGCTTGTCGGCCAGCCACTCTGCTGGCCACACGCCGGTGAGGCCGTTGCTGCCGCCGGTGAAGTCGTCCCACTGGAACACCACCGACCAGACGATCTGCGAGAACGCCAGCGTCAGCATCGCCAGGTACACGCCCGAGAGGCGCACGCAGAACCAGCCGAACACCAGCGCGCCGACGGCGGCCACCAGCGGCGAGAGGATCAGCGTCAGCTCCATCGGCAGGTGGGCTGCCCGCACCAGCAACGCCGCGCCATAGGCGCCGAGGCCGAAGTACGCGGCGTGGCCGAACGAGTGCATACCGGCCGGGCCCATGATGAAGTGCAGGCTTGCGGCGAAGAGCGCTGCCGTCAGCAGGTCGATCGCGAGCACGGTGAGGTACGGTGAGCCGGCAGTGGCGATTGGCCAGGCGATCAGGGCCAGCAGCAGCGCGCCGCCGGCGAGCTTGGTCAAGGTGTCGGCACGGCGCAGCGGCGCTTCCGGCGGCGCCGAATTGCGGCTCACCGCTTGGGGCTTGCCCATCAAACCCCACGGCCGCACCACCAGCACGATCGCCATCACCAGGAACTCGACCACCAACGTCAGCTTGGAGAAGCTGAACGCGATGCCGAAGAGTTCGACGTTGCCGATGCCGATGCAGATGGCCTTGATCTCGGCGATCAGCAGCGACGCCACATACGCGCCCGGAATCGAGCCCATGCCGCCGACCACGACGACAACGAACGCATCGCCAATGGTTTGCAGATCGAGCCCGAGGTTTGCCGGCTCCCGCGGCAGCTGCAGCGCGCCGCCCAGGCCGGCCAGCATGGTGCCGAGCGCGAACACCGCGGTGAAGAGCCAGGCCTGGTTCACACCCAGCGCGCTGACCATTTCGCGGTCTTGCGTCGCGGCGCGCACCAGCGTGCCCCAGCGCGTGCGCGTCAACAGCAACCACAGCAGGCCCAGCACGACCGGCCCGACGACGATCAGGAACAGGTCGTAGGTCGGAAACTGCCGCCCGAAGATCGACACCGCATGCGCCAACCCCGGCGCACGCGGGCCGAGCAGGTCTTCCGGGCCCCACATCCACAGCGCGGCGTCCTTGATCACCAGCATCAGCGCGAACGTGGCAAGCAACTGGAACAGCTCAGGCGCGCGGTAGACACGGCGCAGCAGCAGCATCTCGACCAGCGCGCCGACCACGCCGACAGCCACGGCGGCGAGCAGCAGCGCAGGCCAGAACCACGCGCCGCCGCCCATCTTCTCGGCCAGCATGTAGGCGATGTAGATGCCCAGCATGTAGAACGAGCCGTGGGCGAAGTTGACGATGCGCGTGACGCCGAAGATCAGCGACAGGCCCGCGCCCACCAGGAACAGCGAGGAGGCACCGGCCAGGCCGTTGAGCAGCTGGACGACGAAGCCGGAGAGGTTCATTTCAGATCAGTCGGCCGCGCGGAGCTTCTTCACCTGTTCATTGCTCGGCAGGAACTTCGCGCCGTCGAGGTACTTGTAGTCGACCATCACGCCCTTGCCGCCCTCGTTCTTGGTCTTGCCGACGAAGGCACCCATCGTCGACTGGTGGTCCTCGGCGCGGTAGATGAACTTGCCGAACGGCGAGTCGACCTGCAAGTTGGAAAACGCGGCGGCGAGCTTTTCGGTCTCGGTGCTCTTGGCCTTTTTCACGCCGGCCGCGATCGACTTGATCATCGTGTAGCCCACCACAGAGCCGAGGCGCGGGTAGTCCTTGAACTTCGCGTGGTACGCGAGGAAGAAGGCCTTGTGCTCAGGCGTCTGGATGCCGTACCAGGGATAGCCGGTGACGATCCAGCCGTTGGGCGATTCGTCTTTCAGCGGGTCGAGGTACTCGGGTTCGCCGGTCAGCACGCTGACCACTTCGCGGCCCTGGAACAGGCCGCGGGTGTTGCCTTCGCGTACGAACTTCGCCAGGTCGGCACCGAACAGCACGTTGAAGATCGCATCGGGTTTTGCATCGGCCAATGCCTGCACCACGCTCCCAGCGTCGAGCTTGCCCAGCGGCGGCGACTGTTCTGCAACGAACTCGACATCCGGCTGTGCGGCCTTCAGCAATTCCTTGAACGCAGCCACGGCCGACTGGCCGTATTCATAGTTCGGGTAGACGATGGCCCAGCGCTTCTTCTTCAGCTTGGCCGCCTCGGGCACGAGCATCGCGGCCTGCATGTAGGTGCCGGGACGCAGCCGGTAGGTGTACTTGTTGCCGCTGCCCCAGATGATCTTGTCGGTGAGCGGCTCGCCGGCGAGGTAGAAGAACTTCTTCTGCTTCGCGAAGTCGGCCAGCGCCAGGCCGGTGTTCGAGAGGAAGGCACCGGCCAGCACGTCGATCTTCTCGCGCGAGACCAACTCTTCGGCGGCGCGCACGGCATCGCCCGGGCTCGCGTTGTCGTCGCGCGTGATCAGCTCGAGCTTCTTACCGTCGACACCACCGGCCGCGTTGACCTCTTCGACTGCCAGCTCCATGCCCTTCTTGTAGGGCTCGAGAAACGCGGGCTGCGCCTTGTAGCTGTTGACCTCACCGATCTTGATGGTGGTCTGCGCCTGCGCAGAGACGCCGGTGGCGACGAGGGCAGCGGCGAGTGCGAGGTGACGGCGTTGGATCATGGAAGCTCCTGGGTGGTCGAGACGGGATATCTGTGGGTGTACGTCAGCGAATCGGAGGCGGCCTAACGCAGCCCATCCTCGCCCTTGATCTCATTCGCCTGCAGGCCACCGATGCGCGACAGCGGCCGGCCGCTGTCGGTGACGACGACGGCGACGACGATCTCGTTGGCGCGCGGTGCATCGGCCACACGCGCTTCCATCGCGTCGAAATGGCTGCGCACGAAGGCGGCGTCCTTGTGGCCGAGCGGCACGTCGATCGCAGTGCCGAGGCCGCCGCGCTTCTTGCTGGACGGCACCAGCGCCGCGCCCTTCTCCACCGCCTTGCGCAGCGGCGCGCCGAGCTTCGGGTGCAGGATCGCGGCCGCATGTTCGAGCTCGCCGGCCTCGCCGACGATCGCGGCCTTGCCGTAACTCTGCGCGTCAGCCGGTGCGATGCCGAGCGCGGCAACGCACTTGTCGCCGAGCAGCCCGCCGAGTTCTTCGCCGATCGAGATCAGCGCGTCGAGGTTCTCTTCATAGCGGCCTGCGAAGGGGTTCTCGATCACCGCCATCGCGAGCGCACGGCGCGTGGGCGGGTCGACTGGCTTGCCCATCTCGATGCGGGTCTCATCCACCTGCACGATCAATTTCCTGATCTTCGACGTCATGTTGTTGCTCCTCTTGCGGTCACCGCAGTCCGTCCCATTGGGCGATGTCGGCGGCCTTCAGGCCGGCGACGCGCGCATGCACCCGTGGCCCGGTGCTCATCACCAGGATGAACACGATCTCATCGGCCGCCGGGGCGCCCGGCACGCGCACTTCCATCGCATCGAAATGGCTGCGCACGTAGCTTGCGTTGATGTGCGTCAGCGGCACGTCGAGCGCCGCGCCCGGCGGGCCGACTTTCTTTGTCGACGGCACGATGGCGAGCGCGTTGGCGGGCTGGCCCTTCTTCTCGCCGCCCTGCCCTTTTGCGTAGGCGTTGCGATCGCCCTTCCAGCCGAGCAGTTCTCGCATCGCATAGCCGCCAGGCACATGCCACAGCGCGCCGTGCTCCAGCTCGCCAGCTGCGCCGACGATGGCGCCCTTGCCATAGCCTTCGATGCGCTCGGCCGGCACATCCATCGCAGCGCGCAGGCGCTGCGCCATGTCAAGGCCGACGGGGCCGAGCGCATCCATCATCGGCAGGATCTCGGGCTCGTAGCGGCCCGCAAACGGGTTGCGCAGCACGGCCGCGATGGCGCCGCGGCGCAAAGGCTGTGCGGCCACCGGGCCGAACTCGTGGTGGATGTCTTCTACGTGGGTGAGGATGCGACGGATCTCGATCATCGTGCTGGCCTCATGCGTTTCATCTCGTGGGTTTCATTAAGCAAATACTGAACCAACGACACGCTGCCGCGCGGCCGGAACAGCCTTCGCCATGGCCGGCGATTCGGTCGTCATCACCTGGCCCTGGCATACGAGCACGGCCGACCAGATCAAGCCTGTCGACTGCAGTTCGCGCGCACGGCGCAGGCCTTGGCGCAACGCGTGCAGCACCACTTCGCTGCCGAGCGGCGGCACCTCGGCGGTGACCGGAATGTCGCGCAGGTCGCTCTCGTCCTTCAGCTCGCAGGCCGGGCGGCGAACGATGCGCGCGTCTTCGACGTTCACCGCGTTGGCGATCACGGTTGCGGCCGCATCGGCCTCGGCGGCCGTCTGCGCCAGCACCGTCACGCTGTCGGCAATACCAAGCGAGAAGCTGCGCCCGCGCCAGCCGCTGGTAGCGACACCACGCACCGGCGTGGCATGCGACAAGTCGAAGTGTCCGTCGACATCGATGCCGTCTCGCACCTGCTGCGGATCGAGGCGCGCCAGGTCGGCGTACAGGCCGACACGAAGCGAGCGGCCCGGCGCGAGGTGCAACGCGATGTCGCCACCGTTGTTGACCCAGGCGCGCTCCACGCCTTCACGCTGGTAGCTGGCGATCAACTCCTGCGCCACCGAGCCGGCCACGGCCGCCATCGGCGTGATGAATGCGGAGTGGTACGGCCGGCACGCCCACCACATGCGCCGCGCGATGCCACCCAGGAGCGGGCATGGGCCACGGACGGGTTGGCGCAACAGCGGCAGCTCGGCCACCAACTCGTCGAGCACCGACTCGAAACGTTGCCAGGCCGCGGCGTGTGCGGCTTCGACGGCTGGCGAATCGCCGTCGGCACCAATCACGATGTCGATCGGGCCATGCTGGAAATGCCAGCGGCCGTCGGACAGGAGCGCTCGCTGTGCGGCCATGTTGTTCAACCCAGCAGCGGCGGCTGGCCGAGCGGCCACGGGTTTGCCGACGCGTGCTGCACCCATCGGCGCGAAGTCGGCGCACCGTCGTTGTGCCAGGCGCCGCGGCGCAGCACGTCTTCGAGTGAGCGCACATGCTCGAGGTGACCACCGAGCATGCGGTAGTCGTCCATGCGCATGCTGAACTCGATCGGCGCGACGATCGCTGGCGTGGGCACGGTGCCGAAGCTGCGGTCGGGCATGCGCATCACGTCGACCATCACGGTGATGCCACCGCCCGGCCACACATAGGCAGGTGCGCCGCCGCAGGTCACGTTGACCACCGCGTTCTTGATTGATCGCGTCAGCAGCACCGGGTTCTCGCTGACGCCTGCGCGCAGGCTGCCGCCGGCACCCGCAAGGAACAGCACGGTGCACAGCGAGGGCTCACAGTTCTCGCCGATGCGTGCAACGACGGCCCGCACGTCGGCCGGCATCTCATGCTCGCGCGGCGTCAGCGTCTCGTCGAGCACATACCACGATGCATGCTCGCCGGTGGTCGATGTCATCAGCAGGCGCAGGCCGGGCCACGCCACCTGCGCGTCCCAGCCTTCGATGATGGACAGCGGGTCGGCGATGTCGGTGCCGCCCCAGCCGGTGCCGGGGTTGGCGACCTGGAAGTAGCGGCCCGGTGTGGACTTGCGCCCGCGCATCTTGATGCCCGAACGGCGCATGTCGAGGCAGCGGCCGGCCTGGTGTTCGGTGAGCACGCCGGTGATGTGGTCGTCGACCACCACGACCTCGTCGGCCTGCCCGAACAGCTGTTTGGCGAAGATGCCGATCGTTGCCGAGCCGCAGCCCACGCGCATGCGCTGCTCTTCGACGCCGTTGACGATGGGCGCGCGGCCTGCCTGGATGACGACTTGCGAACCACCGTCGATGGTGAGTTCGACGGCCTCTTTGTTGCCGAGCGACTCCATCATCTCGACGGTGACGCGGCCCTCTTTCTTGCTGCCGCCGGTGAGGTGGTGCACGCCGCCCAGCGACAGCATCTGCGAGCCGTATTCGGCCGTCGTCACATGGCCGACCACCTCGCCCTTGGCGCGCACGTTGGCCTGCTCGGGGCCGAGGTAGCGGTCGGTGTCGATCTTCACCTTGAAGCTGCAGTAGCTGAAGATGCCTTCAGTGACGACGGTGACCATGTCGACACCGGCTGCCTTGGCCGAGACGATGAAGGGTGCGGGCTTGTAGTCTGGGTAGGTGGTCGACGAGCCGACGCCAGTGACGAACACCTCGTCGGCGAGCAGCAGGTCACCGCTCCAGTCGGCCTCGGCAGATGAGGCGGCTTCATCATTCAGCGGGGCCGGCCGATCGGCGAAGGCGACGAGCGGTGTATCGCCCGCCGCGAGCGTCTTGCGCAGCAACAGCACGGGGTCGACGCGGATCAGCGTGCCTTCGTGGTTGGCATAGCGATCACAGGCACCGCTGCGACCGGCGCTGATCTGGCACAGCACCGGGCAGGCATTGCACTCGATCTTGTCGCCTGCCATGCGCTCGTTGCGCGGCCGCGAACGCTCGAGTACCTGGGGCAGCGCAGGCGTTTCGATGCCGGGCAGTCCATCGGTCTTGGTGTGTTCGGTCATCGCCTTCGATCCACTTGTCGCAGCCAGGGACGTCATGTAGTATTCACTTGACTTTCATGTTGCAATCACTACATGAAGCGAAATCTAACCCATCCCGTGTGAACTGACAACGGGCTTCTGCAGACCAACCGATTCGACCATGAGTGCATTCAACGAAGAGCGCGTGCTGAGCGTGCATCACTGGACCGACAAGCTGTTCACCTTCACGACCACGCGAGACCCGGCCTTGCGGTTCTCCAACGGCCACTTCACGATGATCGGCTTGAAGGTCAACAACAAGCCGCTGGTTCGTGCCTACAGCATCGTCAGCGCGAACTACGAAGACCACCTCGAGTTCCTCAGCATCAAGGTGCCCGACGGCCCGCTGACCTCCAGGCTGCAGCACATCCAGGTCGGCGACAGCATCGTCGTCGGCCGCAAGCCCACCGGCACGCTCGTGATCGACTACCTGGTGCCCGGCAAGCGGCTGTACCTGCTGTCCACCGGCACCGGTCTGGCGCCGTTCATGAGCATCGTGCGCGACCCCGAGACCTACGAGAAGTTCGAGCAGGTCATCCTCGTGCACGGCGTGCGCCAGGTCGACGAGCTGGCCTATCACGACCTGCTGGTCGAGCACCTGCCCAACCACGAATTCCTCGGCGAACTCGTCACCAGCAAGCTGCGCTACTACCCCACCGTGACGCGCGAGGCCTACCGCAACATGGGCCGCGTGACCGAGCTGATCGAGAGCGGCAAGCTGTCCACCGATCTACAGGTGCCGATGCTCAACCCGGCCGAAGACCGCGTGATGATCTGCGGCAGCCCCGGCATGCTGCGCGACCTGAAGCACATGCTGGAAGGGCATGGCTTCAAAGAGGGCAACACGTCGACGCCAGGTGACTTCGTGATCGAACGGGCCTTCGCCGAACAGTAGCGCGACGCGTGCAATGACTTCGCGGACCACGCCACGCAAGGCCCTCGTCAAGACTGCCAAGGCGGCCAAGACAGCGAAGGCCGCTGCGGCCGGGCGGCGCCCAGGCGTGCGTGAACTCGCTGCCCAAGCCACGCGCGACAGCATCCTGCGCGCGGCGATCAAGGTGTTCGCCAAGCATGGCTACGACGGTGGCAGCGTCGAGAAGATCTCGAAGGCCGCCAAGTCGTACGACCGGATGATCTACTACTACTTCGGCAGCAAGGAAGGCCTGTTCATCGCGGTGCTGGAAGAAACCTACCGCCGCTTCAACGAGGCCGAATCGGCACTCGAGCTAAACACCGAACAGCCAATCGAGTCGCTGAAGGCGGTGATCCACTTCATGGTCGGCTACTACAGCAAGCACCCCGAGTTCGTGACGCTGCTGAACAGCGAGAACCTGCACCGCGGCAAGCACATCGCCAAGTCGCTGCGAGCTCACGAGTACTCATCGGCAGCGATCGGCGTCGTCGACCAGTTGCTGCGCAGCGGTGCCGAGCGGGGCGTGTTCCGCCCTGATGTCTCGGCCCGCAACCTCTACCTGATGATTGCTGCGCTGGGCTACTTCTATCAGTCCAACCGCTACACGCTCTCGGCGTTCCTCAGCGAAGACCTGGAGGCGCCGGCTGCGCTGACGCACTGGGAAGACTTCATCATCGACACCACGATGCGCGCCGTCGCACCGGTCACCACCGCCGGTGTGCTGGCAGCGTGAAGGCGAACCCTTTTAAGACGGAGTGATTCCATGGCAGAAGCGGCAGCGGGTGCGAAGTCGGGCAAGGTCGTCATCAAGAACATCGGGCTGCTGTTGTCCGGCGACATCGACAAGCCGGTGCTCGATGCCGACACGCTCATCGTCGTCGATGGCCTGATCACCGCCGTCGGTAAAGAGGCCGACTGCGACGCCGAAGGCGCCACCACCGTGATCGACGCGCGCAAGACCTGCGTCTGCCCCGGCCTCATCGACAGCCACGTGCACCCCGTGTTTGGCGACTGGACGCCACGGCAGAACCAGCTCGGCTGGATCGATTCGACAATGAACGGCGGTGTCACCACGATGATCTCCGCCGGTGAAGTGCACCTGCCCGGCCGGCCGAAAGACATCGTCGGCCTGAAGGCGCTGGCGATCACCGCACAACGCGCGTTCGACAACTTCCGCCCGGGTGGCGTCAAGGTGCTCGCAGGCGCGCCGGTCATCGAGCAAGGGATGGTCGAGCAAGACTTCAAGGACCTGGCCGATGCCGGCGTTACGCTGCTCGGCGAGGTGGGCCTCGGTTCGGTGAAAGCGGGCCAGGAAGCGCAGCGCATGGTGGCCTGGGCCCGCAAGCACGGCATCCAGAGCACCATCCACACGGGAGGCCCGTCGATCCCCGGCTCGGGCCTGATCGACAAGGACGTGGTGCTCGAGGCCGACGCCGACATCATCGGCCACATCAACGGCGGCCACACTGCCCTGCCCGAAGCTCACGTTTGCGAGCTGTGCGAGAAGTCATCGCGCGCGATCGAGATAGTGCACAACGGCAACGAGAAGGTCGCGATCGCCGCAGCGCAGGCGGCTCTGCAGCTGAAGTGCCCGCACCGGGTGATCCTCGGCACCGACGGCCCGGCCGGCTCGGGCGTGCAGCCGCTCGGCATCTTGCGCATGGTGGCGCTGCTGTCCAGCCTCGGCGGCATTCCGGCCGAACTGGTGTTCTGCTTTGCCACCGGCAACACCGCGCGCATCCGCAAGCTCAACTGCGGGCTGATCGAGGTTGGCCGGGCCGCCGATTTCGTGTTCATGGACCGGGCGCAGCACACCGCCGGCCGAACGCTGCTGGAGAGCGTGCAGCTCGGCGACATTCCTGGCGTCGGCATGGTGATGATCGACGGCATCGTGCGCTGCGGACGCAGCCGCAACACGCCGCCGGCCACGGAGATTCCCGTGGTGGTGACGCAGCACTGACGGCGCCTTACCACGTTGACGCGTCGCGCTGATCCGCGGCGTTCGCACCCGATCAAGCCTTGCTTCTGGAACGCTTCATGCATACGGAGCCTGCATCGCAGCCACCGGGAGCCCCGCCATGTTGGACACGACAGCGACCAAGTTTTCGCATGTGAAACCCGAAGACACTGGCTGGCGCAGCGACGGCTTGCGAGACTTCTTCCTCTACAAGGACCTCGGCGTGGCCGACGCCACGCAGGGCAAGGTCATCGCCCACCTGGTCAAGGCCAACATGGCACCCGAAAAGGGCACCGGCTGGCACCGTCATGAAGCGGAGTTCCAGATCGTCATCATGACCAAGGGCTGGGCCAAGTTCATGTACGGCGACCAGGAAACACTCGTGTCCGCCGGCGATTGCGTCCACCAGCGGCCCGGCATCGTGCACTACCTCTTCGACTACTCGCCCGACATGGAGTACCTGGAGATCGTCAGCCCGGCGGACTTCAAGACGGTCGATGCCGAAGCGCCCTGCGACGTGCCGCCGTTCACGCCCTGGAAGTAGCGACTCAGCCACGCCAACGTTTGTTTGGACGCAAGGGACGCGAAGAAGACGCAAAGGTCGCAAAGAAGAAGGAGTTCTTTGCGACCTTTACGTCTTCCCTTTGCGATCTCTGCGTCCAAAGGGACGCTGGCGCGGCTCAATTCCCTCTAGAAGTCCATGTCGAGTTCTTCGATGTCGTCCGGCTCTTTTCTGGCGGCCTCGACCCACTCCTTCATCTCCGGCATCGCCATGATGGTCTGGCAGTACTCGATGCACGGCTTGTTGAGCTTCACGTCATAGGTGAGAAAGCGCGTGGCGACCGGCGCAAACATCGCGTCGGCCATGCCGCGCCGCTTGCCGAAAAGGTACGGGCCGCCATAGGTGGCGAGGCACTCCGTCCAGATCTCGACGACGCGGTCGATGTCGGGCTGCGCCCCTGCCCAGATCTTGTAGCCGGGGTGGCGCGCTTTCAGGTTCATCGGCAACGAAGCGCGAAGGTTCGCGAAGCCGGAGTTCATCTCGCCACTGACTGAGCGGCAGTGTGCGCGGGCAATGCGGTCATCAGGCATCAGGCCAGCGTCGGGCTTGATCTCGTTAAGGTACTGCGCAATGGCCAGGGTGTTCCACACCTTCGCGCCTTCGTGCGTGAGGCAAGGCACGCGGATCGACGGAGCCAGCAGCAACAGCTCCTTGCGGGCGTCTGCATCGTCGGGCGAGACCATCACCTCTTCGAACTCGAGCCCGGCGAAGCGCGCCATCAGCCAGCCGCGTAGCGACCACGACGAGTAGTTCTTGCTGCTGAGGCTCAGCGTGGCGGTGGGTTTCGTGCTGGCACGCACTGCAGGGCTGGGCTTCGCGGCGGCCTTCTTGGCTGCGGCCTTGCTGGCGGCTGCTTTGGCAGGCTTGGTGGCGACTTGCGACATGGGCGTTGTCTCCTGGTGCGTGTCCCAGGGACATTGCAAGGCGTGTGCCATCTCTGTGCGTGCTCGTGCACTCCTTGCTGGCGCGTTAGTTGCTCGCATCAGCCGATCACAGCGAGGGGGAGAATCCATGATGTACCAGGCCTACCAAGCCCATACCGATCTGATGTGGCCGCTGCGTGCCTGGGCGAAGACCTCCCTGCCGATGCTCAACGACAACAGCTTTGGCTGGGCCGGGTTCGATTCCAACCGCAAACTTGCCGCCGCCTGCGAGGTGCTGAAGCTGGGCGAGGTGACGCACAAGCGCCCGCCGTTCGGCATCACGAGCGTCACGCTCAAGGGTGAAGCCATCGCCGTCACCGAAGAAGCCGCGCATGTGACGCCTTTCGCCACGCTGTTGCACTTCAAGAAAGAATTCAGCCCCGCCGTTCCGCAACCCAAGGTGCTGATCGTGGCGCCGATGTCGGGCCACTTCGCGACCTTGCTGCGCGACACCGTGCAGACCGTGCTGCCCGACCACGACACCTACATCACCGACTGGCACAACGCACGAGACGTACCGCTGTCTGCCGGCCGCTTCGGGCTCGACGAATACACCGAGCACCTGATCGACTTCCTCGATGTCATCGGCCCCGGCAGCCACATGATGGCCATCTGCCAGCCCTGTGTCTCCGCGCTGAGTGCGGTGGCGCTGATGTCGGAAGACAAGCACCTTGCCACGCCGGCCAGCCTCACGTTGATGGCCGGACCCATCGATTGCCGCATCAGCCCGACCGAGGTCAACAAGCTGGCCATGACCAAGGGCATCGACTGGTTCGAGAAGAACCTGGTGAGCACCGTGCCCTGGCGCTTTCGCGGCGGTGGCCGCAAGGTCTACCCCGGCTTCATGCAGCTCACCGCTTTCATGGCAATGAACAAGGACCGGCACGTCACCGCGTTCAAGGAGTACTACGCCAACCTCGTGGACCCCGACGAAGAGAAGCTGCAGAAGGCCGAGCACACGCGCAAGTTCTACGAAGAGTATTTCGCCGTGGCGGACCTGCCCGCCGAGTTCTATCTCGAAACCGTGAGCAAGGTGTTCCAGGAGTACGCGCTGCCGCTGGGCGAACTGAAGTTTCGCGGCCGCGCCATCAACCCGGCGGCCATCCGCCGCACCGCACTGCTCACGGTGGAAGGCGAGCGCGACGACATCTGCGCCACCGGGCAGACGCTCGCCGCGCAAGACCTCTGCAGCAACCTGCGACCGTACATGCGAACGCACTACGTGCAGGCCGGCGTGGGCCACTACGGCGTGTTCAGCGGCCGGCGCTGGCAGAACCAGATCTACCCGGTGGTTCGCGGCGTGATCCACGTCTCACAGTAAACGAACCGAAGCGCTCTCTGCCACGGCGGCGTCGACCCTCCCAGGATCTTCACGCACGGGCGGCCGGCGAGGGCCAGGCCGCCCGGCTCAACTCACTTCTTGGCGCGGATCTTGGTGAGTTCGGCCTGCGTGTCGTTCCACAGGTCTTGCCCCACGCTCACGGAGACCGTGGCATTCACCTTGGTCAGCTTGTCACGCATGCGGCCGGCTTCAGCAGGTGAAAGTTCGTTGATCTGCATGCCCTTGGCCTTCAGGTCCGCAAGCGCCTTGGCGGCTTCGTCGCGCGTGTCCTTGCGCTCGAAGTCGCGGCTCTTCACGGCGGCGTCCGTCAGCACCTTCTTCTCGGCGGGCGAGAGGCCGTCCCAGAACTTCTTGCTGACCGTCACAATCCACGGGCTGTAGACGTGGTTGGTGACGGTGAGGTACTTCTGCACCTCATAGAACTTGCTGGAGAGGATGGTGTTGAACGGGTTCTCCTGTCCGTCGACGGCCTTGGTCTCGAGCGCGCTGAACAGCTCGCTGAAGGGCAGCGGAATGGCGTTGGCGCCGAGCGTTCTGAAGCTGTCGAGGAAGACGTTGTTCTGCATCACGCGCAGCTTGATGCCATCCAGGTCTTCGAGCTTGGCAACGGCACGCTTGTTGTTGGTCAGGTTGCGAAAGCCGTTCTCCCAGTAGACGAGACCGACGAGGCCCTTCTCTTCGAGCTTGGCCTTGACCTTGCTGCCCACCGGCCCGTCAAGAACGGCGTCGGCTTCCTGCGCGTTGTTGAACAGGAACGGCGTGTCCCACAACGCCATCTCCTTGGTGATGCCCACCAGCGTGGCGGTGGACCCGACCATCATTTCTTGCGCGCCACCCACCAGTGCCTGCTGCATCTGCACGTCGGAACCGAGACTCGCGGCACCGAAAGCGCGGATCTTCATCTTGCCGCCCGAGAGCTTGTCGACCTCGTCGACGAAGACCTTGGTCGCGCGGCCCTGGTTCGATTGTTCGTTGAGGCCGTAGCCGAAGCGGATGAGGCGGGGCTTGATGTCTTGCGCAAAGGCCGGTGTGAGCGCCGTCGTTGCGAGTGCCACGGCAACCGCGAGCACGCTGCGGCGAATCAGTTGAGTCATGGAGGTCTCCTTCAAGGTCTTGTGAAAATCAGCGCAGCCACACCAGTGGTGCGGTCACGATCTGCGGAAACAAGGTGAACAACGCGAGGATCGCGACGTAGGTGATGAGAAACGGGTTCACGCCGCGAATCACTTCGTCGAGCCGCATGCGCCCCACCCCGGCCACCACGTTGAGCACCGTGCCCACGGGCGGCGTGATGAGGCCGATGGCGCCGTTGAGCACGAACATCAGGCCGAAGTAGACAGGGTCGATGCCGGCCTTGGTGGCGATCGGCAGCATCACCGGCGCAAAAATCAGGATGGTGGGCGTGAGGTCGAGCGCGGTGCCGATGAGCACCAGCAGGATCATCATCACCGCCATCAGCACCTTGGGGTATTCGATCAGCGGGCCGAGCCAGCCCGTCATCGTGGCCGGCAGGTCGGCCAGCGTGACCATGTAGCTCGCCACCTGCGCACCGGCGCAGAGAAACATCACGATGGCGGTCGTCTTGGCAGCGCGCTCCAGCACACCGTGGAACTGCGGGAGCGTCATCTCGCGGTGCACGAAGAACGCGATCACGAGCGCATAGACGGCTGCAACCACCGCCGCCTCGGTCGGCGTGAACCAGCCGGTCTTCATGCCGCCGATGATGATGAGCGGCATCAGCAGCGCCCAGAAGGCCTTGGCCGTGGCGCGCAGGCGCTGTGTGAACGGTACGGCCACGCCGGCTGGCAGTTCCATCTTGCGCAGCTGCAGCTTCCACGCGATCACCAAGCCCGCGCCCATGATGAGCCCCGGCACGATGCCGGAGAGAAACAGCGAGGAGATGGATGTGTTGGTCGTCACGCCGTAGATCACGAACGGCATCGACGGCGGAATGACGGGCGCGATGATGCCGCCCGAGGCGATGAGCCCGGCCGACGTGGCCATCGGGTAGCCGTGCGCCCGCATCATCGGCAGCAGGATGGTCGCGAGCGCGGCGGTATCAGCCAGCGCCGAGCCGCTCATGCTGGCCATCAGAATCGCCGCGCCGATGGTGACGAAGCCGAGCCCGCCGCGAATGTGGCCGACCCAGGCCTGCGCCATCTCGATGATGCGGCGGCTGATGCCGCCTGCGTTCATCAACTCGCCGGCGAGGATGAAGAACGGCACGGCCAGCAGCGGAAAGCTGTCGATGCCGGCCACCAGGTTCTGCGCGAAGAGCTGTGTGTCCCAGAAGCCCAGTGCCCAGGCCATCGAGGCGCCGGTGAGCACGAGCGAGAAAGCGAGCGGCACGCCCAGGCCCATGAAGCCCAGCATGGCGACGATGAAGATGACGGCAACGAGACCCTGGTTCATGCGGCGAGTCCCGTGAAGAAAGTGAGCGTTGAGGTCGTCATCACTCCACCTCTGCGCTGTGGTCGAAGGCGATGGCGCTGCCTCGAATGAAGTTGACGAACGCCATCACGCCGATCGCCACCGAACAGAGAAAGGCCGGCAGCGGCAACAGTGCGGACGGGTAGCCCAGCACCACGCTCTTGCTGTCCATGCCGACGATGACCTGCTGCCAGGCACCCCAGGCCACCAGCACGCAAGTCAGCACGACCAGCGCATGGATGACACGCGTGACGACCTTCAATACCGCCGGCTTGGCCTGCAAGGGACGAAGCAGGCTCGTGAAGGCCATGTGCTCTCCCAGCGGATATGCGGCCGTCGCCCCGATGAAGACCATCCAGACGAACAGCAGGCGCGAGAGTTCTTCGCTCGCCGCAATGCCGCTGCCGAAGCCGTAGCGCAGCACCACGTTGAGAAACACCGCGAAGGCCATCACGCCCAGCGTCACGGCCATCGAGGTGTCGGCAAGCCGCTGCCAGCGGTTGCGCGGGGCGGGCAGGTTCATGGGGTACTCCTTGCCGCGAGCCAGGCGGCGATCTCTTGTGCCAGGTCGTCGCGCTCGCGCAATGCGTCGACGCACAGCACGCGCGCTTCGCCGTGAGGCGGCTCGAGCGTTGCGAACTGGCTGTCTACCAGGCTGGGTGGAAACAGGTGGGCGCTGGCGCGGGCCGCCACGCGTGCCAGGGCATGCGGCTTGTCGATCTCGAGAAAGACGAAGCGCAGGCCGGGGTCGTGGCGGCGCAGGCCGTCACGGTAGCTGCGCTTCAGCGCCGAGCAGGTGAGCGCGACCGGCTCGCCGCGGCGCTGATGCTCAGCCAGCAGATCGCCGAGCTTGGCGAGCCAGGCAGCGCGGTCGGTGTCGTCGAGGGCGATGCCCTGCCGCATCTTGGTCTTGCTGGCTTCGGAGTGGAAGTCATCCCCTTCCACCAGCGGCCAACCCATGCGCGCCGCCACGGCACTCGCTGCACTCGACTTGCCGCAACCGGCCACACCCATGAACACCGCTGAACCCGTCATCTCGTATTGGATAGCGCTATCTCAAATGTCTAAAAAATATGCGGGATCAGCAGGCACCGCCATGCGCTTCGGTGCCTCCCTCCGCAGGAGAACTCGCCGCCGCCAAGCTTGCAGCCACTCGCAAGATAGCGCTATCCTACGGGCAAATCAGCGGCTTCCCATCCGGGATTACCCGCAACCCCACCTGCTGCGACACTCGCTCCCGATGACATCACCCCACCGCCCCCGCGCCACCGGCCGAGTGACCCTGAACGATGTGGCAACCGCCGCCGGCGTGAGCCCCATCACCGTCTCGCGCGCGCTGCGCGGCGAGCGCAGCGTGGCCGCCGAGTTGGTGGAGAAGGTGCGCGCCGCAGCGCTTCACCTCGGCTACGTGCCCGACCCGGCAGCACGCGCCCTCGCCTCCAGCCGCAGCTCGCACGTGGCGGTACTGATCCCGCTGCTGACCAACGCGCTCTTCGTCGACCTGCTCGAAGCGGTGCACCGCACGCTGCTGCCGGCGGGCTACCAGACGCTGATCGGCGTGACGCACTACGACCCTCACGAAGAAGAGCTGCTGCTCAACAGCTACATGGCACACCGGCCCGCCGGCCTGCTGGTGACCGGCTTCGACCGCACCGAAGCCAGCCGGCAGCTGATCGCAGCCAGCAAGGTGCCCTGCGTGCACGTGATGGAGATGACGACGGCCCAAGGTGTGCACAGCGTGGGCTTCTCGCAAACCGACGCCGGCCATGCGATCACTGCGCACCTGCTCGCGCGCGGACGCAAGCGCATCGCCTTCGTCGCCTCGCAGCTCGACCCGCGGGTGATGCAGCGCGCCGAAGGTTATCGGCGCTGCCTGCGCGAGGCCGGGCTCTACGACCCGAAGCTGGAGCTGCTCAACCCCGAGCCTTCATCACTTGCACTCGGCAGCCAGCTTTTCGAGCAGATGCTGCATAGCCACCGTGATGTCGACGCAATCTTCTTCTGCAACGACGACCTGGCCCAGGGTGGCTTGCTGGCCGCGCTGCGCATCGGCGTCAAGGTACCCGACACCGTGGCCGTTGCCGGCTTCAACGACTTGAATGGCAGCGACCAGATGCTGCCGCCGCTGACCACGGTGCACACACCGCGCACCGAGATCGGCGAGCAGGCCGCGCGCATGCTGCTGCAGCTAATGCGCCGCGAGCCGCTCGCGCGAACCTGCATCGACGTAGGCTACGAGCTGATCGTGCGCGGCAGCACCTGAGGCGCGGCCGCGTCCGGTCGATCACTTACTTGGCGATCAGATCGCCCGGGATGACAGCCGGTGCTGCATCGGCAACGGCCTGCGGCTTCTTGTCGCGCACCAGGTACGAATACAAGACCGGCACCACGACGAGCGTGAGCAGCGTGGACGTGATCACCCCGCCGATGATGGCCCGCCCCATCGGTGCCTGGATCTCGCCACCTTCGTTCAGCGCCAGCGCCAGCGGCAGCATGCCGAACACCATGGCGGCCGTGGTCATCATGATCGGACGCATGCGCACGAGCCCCGCCTGCAGCAAGGCTTCGGGCACGCTCAAGCCGGCCCGGCGGCCGTGGTTGGCAAAGTCGACCAACAGGATCGCGTTCTTCGTCACCAGGCCCATCAGCATCACCAGGCCGATCATCGAGAACAGGTTGAGCGTTGAACGCGTGATCAGCAAGGCCAGCATCACGCCGATGAGCGCGAGAGGCAGCGAGGCCATGATGGCCAGCGGTTGGAGAAAGCTGCCGAACTGCGATGCGAGCACGATGTAGATGAAGATCACCGCCGCGCCCAGCGCCATCAGGATGCCGGCAAAAGCTTCCTCCTGGTCCTTGGTCTGCCCGCCCACGTCGAAGCGGTAACCAGGTGGCAACTGCGTCTCCTTGACGAGCTTCTGCACATCGGCGCCCACGTCACCACTCGGGCGGCCCTGAGCGCCGGCGTAGATCGCCTGTCGGCGTTGCAGGTCCTGGCGCTTGATGACCTCGGGGTTGACCACGGGCACGATGTCGGCCACCCGCGAGAGCGCGATCGGCGTGCCGTCTTTGGCGTAGGCCACCGGCAGGTTGTCGAGCTGCGAAATGGTTTCGCGCGAGGCTTGCGGCAAGCGCAGTTCCACTTCGACCTGCTCACCGTCGGGTGCCGTCCAGTAGGTCGCCACATCGCCGTTGATGAAGCTGCGCAGGCTAGCCGCGAGCTGGCTCGACGTCAGCCCGAGTTCGCGCACGGCATCGGGTTTCGGGCGAACGGCGTAGGCCGGCAACCCCGGCTTCACCGAGGTGGTGAGGTCGCTGATGCCCTTGACCTTGGCCACCTTGTCGCGCAGGCGCAGCACCTCGGCCTCCAGCACGTTGGGGTCGGGCCCGAGCAACGCCACGTAGATCGGCAGGTTGCCCAACGACAGCTCGATGCCGGGGATGGGCTTGAGCGCTTCACGCAGCGCCTGCTCCACTTCGCTTTGCGTGCGCTTGCGCTCGTGCGGCTTAACGAGCTGCAGGCTCAGCTGCGCGCTGTTGCGTGCGGTGCTGCCGGTATCGCCCAGCGTCGCCGACATCAAGCGCACCTCGGAGAACTGCCGCACCACCGACTCGATCTGCGCCAGCTTCTCGTTGCCGCGCTGCAGGCTCGTGCCCACCGGCAGCGTCACGTTCATCTGGATGTAGCTGTTGTCGGTTTCGGGGATGAACTCGCTGCCCACCAGCGGTGCCAGCATGATCGCGCCAACAAAGCTGGCGAGCCCGAGCCAGACCACCACGCCGCGATGCGTGAGCGTGGCAAAGCGCAAGCGCCGCGGCTGCGCCTTGTCGCGCTTGCCGGCGTCGTCAAACGGGTGCCCGTAGGCCGGAATCGGCGGCACCAGCAGCCGATAGCGTTGGCCGGAGAACACCCAGTGGATCAGGCGCTCGTAGATGCCGTGCATCAGGTCCAGCAGGCGGTCGGTGCCGCGCATCAGGTGGCCGAGCACCGGCAGGCGAGCCAGGCGGTTGGTCGACGGATCGCGCCAGATGCTCGAGAGCATCGGGTCGAGCGTGAAGCTCACGAACAGCGAGACCAGCACCGCCGCCGTGACCGTGATGCCGAACGGAAAGAAGAACTTGCCGACGATGCCCTTC
>Ga0307515_10005006_pt1 | contig 27031 bp, 7 predicted proteins | sample 17_EM_MG_FD_194513 | JGI IMG/M metagenome (GOLD analysis project Ga0307515, IMG submission 194513) | Populus trichocarpa ectomycorrhiza microbial communities from riparian zone in the Pacific Northwest, United States - 17_EM | ecosystem: Host-associated > Plants > Roots > Unclassified | place... | reverse complement strand
ATAAGGTCAAGACGTTGCGTAAGGAGAAAAGGCAGGGAAACGGGAAGAAAGGGTATATATCGTTAGCTTGGTTGCTTAGTCAACACGTGCACGGAGCAGAATAGGATTCAGGTGGTGGTCCTGGCAGAACTTGGCAGGATTCGGTGGAACTTGGCGGAATATGGCAGAATATGGCAGATTGCCGTCAGATTGCCGCAAATTGCCGTCTCGTGGTCAGTCTCTAGTTGCTGAGTCGGTGGAAACAGGTGGACGTGTATAAGGTGTCACGGGGGTGTCCCGTGACACCTCTACCGCGTTGTGGTTGCGGCGTATCTACTATAATTATATTAGAATCGTGGTCGCCTTCTGCGTGTGGCGTAGAGATATTATACCTCCTTCGTTGCCTTGCAAATAGCCTTAGCTCGTTGCACGACGGAGGGAGATGGTGGAGAATTGTTAGTTATTTAAGGGTAGGCGCTAAAGACTAGCAGCATGGGTACAAGTCTATCCGGGCCAGCGGAATCATTAATAGCTTTAACAGCCATTTGCAAGGTAAGTTCTTTGCTAGCGTCCTCTAGTTCTAAAGAGATAATCTTATATGCGCGGCATAATAGCGCGTAATATCGCTCTACTTTTCTAATACTATTATATGCCTTAACAGGGACTTCCTTAACCTTAATTGCCATTGCCTTTATCTATTATCAAAACTCTACAGATAAGAAGTTCTTTCCTGCGTTATGGACGATTTAATTAGGGGGTCCTAAATAGATATTAATCTAGCATAACCGAAGGGTATCCCATGCATTTTTGGCTAATATATCTTTTAAGAAACGTGCGGCTTAGAAGGAGGTTAAGAAGTTAATAACTTGGAGCACTAGCTTGCCGCTAAAATACATAACATTAATAATGATATAGAAGTTAAAGTCGTAGTCATCCTTAAGGATAAACTTAAATCGGCTAGGGGACTTCTAGTTCATTTGGCAGTGGTGGTAGTACTTTATAAGATGCTTAATTGCCTTAACCTTGACTTTATGGCCTGCTCGCTAAAGAACCCTAAGCAATTGATAAACGGATAGGTGGCTAAAACGACGGTATAGTTAATATAACTCTAACTTAGTTAGGTAGCTCTAAGCAACACTCTTTTCTAGTTAATAAAGGAGCAACTAAGGGTAACCCCACTTGCGTACGATAGGTACCCGACTATCTCCCTACACAAGTATATTCTTAAGGTTGTTAAGCTTAACACCTAATTTATCTATATCTCCGATATAAAATAGAAATGGAGTATTCGTGGGAATAACGTGGAAAGTAATGCACCCTACGGGGGTTTAGACCCTAATTGTGCTAAGAAAAATCGCAGTACCCTTGCCAAAACAAATCGTATGTTGGCCTGCCGTTAAATAGTTAATCTGAATAAAGTTATTAAGCTGCTGAAGGGCTCGAACTGGAGGTTTTCCTACTATAGATACTCCTGCGGCTCCAGTATCTGGTATAATACTATAGAAGACATTCGCCGAGTATCTGTCGTTAAAGGAGAACGCGGAGCTCTCCTTTGGCTTATTAAAGATATTTAACTTTATAATAGAATGGAGCGTAGATTAGTTATTAAGAACAGTGACGGTTTATATACCATCTACCTTACCATACTTAGTAAAGTATTGGTTAGGAGAGTAGTTCTCAATTTCTATATCTATAAGGAGCTATTTAGTCTTATTAACCTCACCCTTAAGATCTTCTACGCCTTTATATTAAACTAGGAAGCTTTAGAAGTAGGCCGTAGTAACCTTATAATTTCTAATGTTTCTTATACTCTAACGGAACTTATTATATGCCTCCTTTCGCTTATTAAGAGAATGCCTAGTTAACTAGTAATTCGGTTTCTTATAAACGTAGCACTTCTTTTAACGATTACTTTAAAATGAACCTCTATGAGAACCTCCACCTTTGCCTTATAGTTATTAATTATACCCTCTACCGTATTGCCTACCACGGCCACTATATGTTCGATTAGTCTAGTTATAATTATATTGATCGGGCGGGTCGATTAAAGTAGGTTAGAGTTGGGTGTTAAATTGCTATACTTCTTAAGAGCGTAGAGCGGTGCTAACAGAAGATCTTAATTAGGCATATACTCCTTTGTAAGTATTTACAGGATTAAAGAGTGCAAGGTTATATTCTTTAACGCCTCGGCATACGCTAATAACTTAATTACGTAGGCTAAAATCCTCTTAATATAATTTGGATAAACCACGCTAAATCGTTTAAAGTTAATTAAAGAGCTTTTGAAGATAATTAAGCCGAGGGACACCTGGGTTTATAGCAATAATCCTTAGAAAGGTAGTCTCTCTCCATTCTAATATATACTGCTGCTTATTCTCTTCTGTTTTAAAGTGGTATCTTAACTTATATATTATGCGGTTAAAATTATATCCTTTTCCTACTAAACGGTTATAATAGAAGGTACTAGCTCGGCCCTTAAGCATAACGGAATAGGCGTTATAGTATTAATTAGACTCTATTCCTACTTTCTAGCAACAGTCGTAGAAGATACATAGTTTCGAATTAAGGACATTATATAGTTCCCTACTAAACTTCTTCTCCTAATCCGAATAGAGCTTCGCGAGCTCTATAAGTAATTTTAAACCGCCTCCGATTTAAGATTAAAATAGAGGAGGTAGGAGTTACATTATAGGCTGCAGTGGGGACGTAGGTCTAATCGGTGGAGTCTAAAGGTTATTAAATCGCGGAGTAATAGGATCCTGTACCTGCTCTTATTGGGGTATAGTGTCCGATATTAAAGCTATAGGTTAAATTGGATACAGAGGAGTTAAGGGCGGAGGTAGATTTGTCTCTAGAGGTGTATTGCTTAGATTCTATTGTAAGTTAAGCTTCCTTATAGTGCGTAGTTAGTGCTCAATCTCTTATGGAGTCCATTTGTGCTCTTCTTTTACGTTAAGGACTTGCTCCTAAATATTATCTCTAATAGTACCCCCGTCCATAGGTATAAATACTCCATACTTCTATAAGAAGTTACGGAAGTCTCATATAATATCCTTCTTTACAGGAGTCTATGTTTCCTTTATCTATCTAACAAAATCCTCCCTTACACAGTACCATAGCATAGTGTCGTTGTATTTACTGTCTTTGTAGTATACTATACGGTATAATAAGAATCCGTTTAGGTCCTATTGCTTAGCGTTTGCAAAGTCGATTATATTGGTATTCCATATTTCCGGGTTAATATCCTTCTCGTACTTCTTTGGATAGGTTAACGCCATAGTAGGTACAGAATCGACGGGGTGTTATACATCGAAGGTAGGTAGGATTTTCGGTTTTGTAGGATCTCGTAGGTTTGCTATCAAGAGGTAGGCAATTTAAGATGTTGTTCGACACGTTTTAGACGTCGTTTGACGCGTTTTAGACGTTAACTTGGGACTGTAGGTTTAGTGACACTTCTAACCTAAAGTACTCGACCAAATCTTCGTAAACATGGTTGTTCTGCGTAATGGACGCAACTTGGTATCTCCTAGTACTTAGTAACACTTCTATTACTAGTTTTCCGCAAGTTTAAGGTAGTATAGTGTCGCCGGGATCCATTCCATATAAGCGCATATAGCACCCCTGCATAAGACTATCTCTTCTGTTTAAAAACCTAGCTGCTCTATAGTTAACTGTGTATTTAACCACTAATCAGTATTAGTCACATAGGGTAACTCACCAATAACGGCTACTTGAGTAGGTTACAGTGATAATGATTAATAATGCTTATTTATTGGAATGAGGGAGGGCGAGGAGCTTAAGACTCCTCGCCACGCTAGTGTCGCGGCGTCACGTGACGACCGCTTGCCTTATTCCCAACACTTATATTATAAACTATAAAAGCTTAATAGTACTAGACTATTACCTAGCCTATATTAAGAGATAGGCTAAGTAAGGTAGTCCCCGTAACTTATACTATACCGCGTCTTTCTTTATAGGTTAGTCTTATTACTATAGATTTACCCTTATATATATTTAACCTATAGAGTATATAACTATATACTTTGCCGCTAAGGCCTTACTTATATAATTTTATTAGGGCGCGCCTTATTTCCTTACTTTTACTAATTAACCTAACTCTACTAACTACCTACTCTTACTCCTACCTTATTAGTATCTACCTTTATAACTAGTGCCTCTATAGATCTATTTAAGCTATAGAGCCTTATAATATAGTAAGTTAGCTACCTTATTTTCGGCCTTAGCTATATAATAGAGAATTTATATTTACTAATATGTTTATATAAACCACCGCTTAATATAGCCTGCTACTAAAATGGACCTACCTACTAATTATTTTATAACTTGTGATATTAACTACGTCTATAACTATAAAAAGTTTGCTAAAAGTGTTATAGTTTTTAAAATTGCCTTAACTATAGTGTTTATAGGCTCTAGTATCTTATAAGGTAACGGTAAGGGCCCTACGCTTAACGAGCCTCTTCTTCTAGAGCTTAGCAGTCTATACCTCTTAGCTAACAACGCTCCAAAATACTATCTCTATCTATTTACCGGCCATATACGCGCTAATTGTCCTCTTAAGAAAGCTTCTTAACTTTATTACAGCTATAGTAAGGCTAGTTATCTTAAAGCTAACTACCTTAACCCTATATATAATAATTATAGGGAAGCCGGTTATTTTAAGAGTAACTATCCTAGTATAACGTGCAACTAATATAGTGCTATAGGCCATAGAAAGCAAGACTATCCCTAGCTATTAGGTAAGAAAAAGCGGACTTACCTAAACTATAGCTCCCTAAACTATTAAACTGTCTTCTATAGTTAGGTATATAAGAACTACAGAGTTATAGGGTATAATATTAATAATTGCATAAGTGGACCTACTTTAATTTAGGCGATAGACGCCGTAACTACTTTAGGCAAGGTAGATGCACTAGGTGCTACCGCTTTAAGTATAGCTACTACCTCTCCGTATTAGCAACTTAGTTAATTAAGGCATAGGCATAGCAAAGGGGACGCGCAAGCCTATACGATTAAATTATCTATAAACGAGAATCTAAAGCTAGGGAAAGGAAAGGAGAAGAAGAGCAGCGCCGTTTAATGTTTTATAAGATCTTTGCGTCACGTGACCGCAATATACAGCAATCTGTGGCAACTTGCCGATGCGAAGTTCTGCTAAGCACTAGTTCTGCCAGTGCTATAATATTACCCCCCCCTCCAAAAAAGCCTACCCTTAGGCTTTATCGCTAGAAGTCTTAGCAAGAGAATCTAACTAATTAGACAACTTTAACCGCCAGTTAAAGTTCCTAGATATCTTAAGACCTTACATAACTAAGAAATTTCTAGGGCGTTTTTGTCCTTATATTCTTCTAATAGCTTATTATCTTTATTATACCAGCATTCTATCCACTTGTCTAGGTATTTTAGCGGTCCAGGTTTGTTAAGGTAATGGCTATAAAACTCTTAAAGCTTATAGGGACTACCTATAAAGTTTTATATAGGGTACTAAGTAGGGTTTAGGTTATATCCTTTCCAACTAATACAATACTTTAACGTTCCCTTTATAAGTTTATAGGCTAGTATTTCTTTAATTTCCTATTTATTATCGCTATTAACTTAAATTAGTAGGGGAGGTTTATTCTTTTATCTAGGTAGTAGGTTATTTATAGCTTTCTATAGCTTATCCGGTAAAAAAATAGAGTGAACTTTAATTAAGTCTAGGAGCTTAACCTTGTATAAGTTGCCTACTTTATTAAGAATCTTATACGGTCCTACTATCTTATAGTCTAGTTTACGGCTAGGCCGTTCTATCTTTTAGTTCTTTATTATAACCTAGACTATATTACCTATAGTAAAGTTAGGCTCGCGCCTATACTTATTCGCCTACTATTTTATTAATTTCTAGGCCTTTTTTAGGTTTATATAGGCTACTTTCCAGGCTTCTTCTAAGCACTTAGCGTACTACTAGGCTTTCTTATAAGATAGTTTTTCGCGTATAGTTTAGGGCCCTTTTGGTCTTTCCTAGTTAAAGCTTATATAGGGGAGGTAACCTATTTTTAGTTAAATAGGGGCAAATCCGGTAGAGTCGTGGGGTAAGGTTACTTGGGCGTAGTCTATTAAGGGCAACAGTTCGGCTTAATTATCCTAGAAGTAGTTAATAAAAGGCTAAAGTCTTTAGTCTAAGTATTAATTTACAATCTCCGTTTAACCGTTTGTCTAGGAGTAATATGCCGTAAAAAGCTTTAGCTTAATGCCTAGGATCCGGGTAAACTTATTCTAAAAGGCTAATATAAACTGTGACCTATAGTTAGATATAATAGTGTCTAATAGTCCGTAAATTTGGTAGACATAGTAGATATACAGTTAGGCCGCCTCTTTAGCATTAATATTCTTATAATAGGGAATTAAGAACAGGCGCTTACTAAAGCGGTTAACTAGGATTATAACTATATTATATCCATTATAGTCTAGATGTAGCTTATAAAAGTCTATAAAGATATATTAATAGGGGCGGTTAGGTATTAGAAGGGGTTTTAATAGTTCTAGGGTCTTATCTCGTGGAATTATAGACCTATAGCAGTTATTGCAGTTCCGTATATAGTGGTTAATATTTATAATTATTCTAGGCCAGTAGTAGCGGTTGCTAATAATCCTACGGGTTTTATTTTTTTAGGGTAGGCTGTAGAGACCTAGGTATGTACTTTAGTAATAAGCTAAGTCCGTAAGTTCTGTTCCTCTACTACCACTAGCCATTTACGGTGCTTAAGCAGTCCACTTTTAAGGGACCATAGGCTAGAAACATTCTTTACCTTTTCGCGATACTCCTATAGAGAAGGGGCCGTACGGTTTACCTGCAGCAGTTTATTAATAAGGTTTAGTTTTATAGAGTTAATAGGGCATATCTCGGCATCTAAAGAGTCTATATTTAGTTCTGCCCGTATTTAGGAGTTAAGATGCTCTAGTTATAGTAGCGCTTAGGTCTATAATAAGATCTTTACGGCTATCTAGTTATTTATATCCTGTTTACGCCTTATAAAAGCGTCCGCACGGTTGGTAGCGCCTGGCCTATATATAATTAGGAAGTTAAACTAAGATAGGGTGTCCGCCTAGCGCGCCTGTCGGGCCATAAGGGCCTTTATTATTATAAAATATTCTAAGGCCTTATAATTAGAAACTACCTAAATAGACTTAGGGGTGCCTTCTAGTTAGGCTCGCCAGTGCTAAAAGCTAGAGATAATAGCCAGTATTTCTTTATCGTAAATCGGGTAGTTTAGCTTAGCATCTACTATAGTCTTTAAATAGTAAGTAATAGGGTACTATTCTCCGTCTGTTTGCTTTTGGGAGTAAACGCTAGCTATAATACTATCTAAGGCATCGGTTTCTAGCATTAAGGGCCGTTCTAGGTTAAAGTAGGCGAGTAAGGGAGCAGAGACTAGTTGTTTCTTAAGCTCGTCAAAGGCCTGCCTATATGTAGTATTAAAGTAAAAGGGCCGGTCCTTATAGGTAAGTAGGCTTAGTGGCTGGGTAATCCTATTGTAGTTCTTAATAAAGCGTTGGTAGAAGTTACAGAACCCTAAGAATAACTACACCCCCTTTACGGTCCTTCGAGATACCTATTAGTTAATTACGGCCGTCTTTTCTAGGTTTGCCTTAATCCTATTTATACTAATAATAAACCCTAGGTACTTTATACGCTTAACACTAAATTCTAACTTCTTAATATTAGCTTAAAGGCTAGCTTCCTAAAGCCGTTATAGGACTTTATAGATATACTCTTTATATTCTAGTTTATTTTTAGAGTAGATTATAATATTATCTAGGTATGCTGTATAGAAGTTATTAAGGTAGTTAAATAGTACATTATTTATATATCGTTGGTATATAGCCAGTCCGTTAGTTAGTCTAAAAGGCAGTACTTTATATTTATACGTTCTGTAATAGGTCTAAAATATAATAAGGTCTTCTAATTTAAGGTCTGTCCTAATTCGGTAAAAAGCCTGGCGGATATTAAGCTTTATAAAAATCTTAGCTTTATTTATTTAGGCCAAAGTCTTATTAAGTAAAGGTAGTGGGTAGCGGTCTTTAAGAGTTAAATTATTAAGCTTATGGTAGTTAATACAGAAACAAAGTCCCCTATTTGGCTTTTTGGCAAAAAAATAGGTAAGTTAAAAGGGGCTTAACTAGGCTTAATAAAGCCCTTATCTAGGTTATTAATAAGATACTGCTTTATAGCCTATAATTTAGCAGTAAATTGCTATTGGAGGGGGCTATAGCTAAGGGTAACCACCTTATCCAGCTTAATTTTAATCTTATAGTTGTACGGTTGGTGAGGCAGGAGTATATTAGACGCTACTTTAGAAAAGATATCTTTAAATTTCTAGTATTAACGGGGCAGTTTTTGTTCTACTAGCTCCTTATCTATAAGCTCGCCTTTCTCTTAGGCTAGGGCTTCTTTCTCTTTAATTATTTAATTAATTTTATATAAGCTAGTTATAAAGGCAATAGTATTAAGCTAAACTAGGTTCTAGTAGAATCCTATATTGCTAATATAGCAGATATTAACTAGTAGGAGGTCCGTAGGTTTCTTTACGGATATTTATTAGGCCGTATTTTGCGGTATAAGGTTTATAGTCCTCCTTAGCTTATATTCCATTTTCTATAAGTTATCCTTCCGGTCTAATAGTTTAGTATATTATCTAATATCCCTAGCCTTCCTTTATAGCTGCGTAGGGCTTAAGTTCTCCATTAGGGACTTAGCTAGGCTACTACTAACTTCCTAAGTCTTTAGTGCGGGTGGTATAATATAGGTAGTCTAGGGGCGGTATAGTATGCGGATCCGTTGCGGATTAAGCTATATATCCTTCTTAAAAGCCTAGTCCCTACGCGTCGCATTAGCCTAGTAAACGGTGTTTATCTACGGCCGTATAAGGTTTTCTATTATAATACTAATCTCTTTTATAAAGGAAGGCGTTAGGGGCATAGTTTTAGGCTAAATAAGCTGCCTATTCCGTATATTAAGCTATAAGCCTAAATAGGCTAGCTATTTTCTCCCTAAGATTATATTATAGCTTCTAAGGTCTATAATAAGGAAGGGGATATTATACTACCTTCGTCTATTAACGCGGAGGTAGATCCGCAAGATAGTTATAATAGGTGGCCCTATTTATCCGTTATAACCGCGAATAGGGATTAGTTTAGGCAGTTCTTTAAGGGGTGCATTTAAAAAGTCCGCCAGTTTTACAGCGCACTTTATATTAATTAAGGTAAAGGCATTTACTCCTAAGTTAGCTAAAGCAAAGGTTAAAACTTAATATCTATTACGAAATAAAGTATAAGGGATAGTGCAGCTTTTTCTACTAACTAGCTAACCTAGATTGATATATAACATATCGATCCCTTTTAACCCTAAAGAGGAGTCTTCCTCTAGGGTTCCTCTTTTTCTGGCTTTATACTATCCTCCTAAATTAATAAGACCTTATTTATCTTTATCTTTATTAGGTAGTTCCTTATAGGGTAGCCTATTTAACCGTATAAGAAGTAAGTTCCTTAATCGCTAAGGGCCTATATATAGGGGTCGCTGTATATAAGCTGGATGTACACTAGGCCAATAGTAGGGGTAGCTACGCGGCTAGCTGCCGGGTTAACTATAGGAGTTGCCAATTATACCGGGGCACTACGGGCCGTACTTGTAGTACTTATAGCCTAGTTTATAAGGTTTCTAGTTTTTAGCTAATTAGCGCGTGCCTTAATTTAACGGAAGCCTTAGTTAATAGCTAGGCAATAGTCTATAAGTTCTTTTAGCGTTTATACTATAGTATAAGCTAGTAATATAGCCCGCTATAGGTCTAGGGTAAGCTTATTAAAGAGGTCTAGTAGTAGGTTTTCTTAGGAGATCTAGGCCTGTCTGGCTAGGTATAGAAAGCGGGTTTAAAAGGCCGAAAATATCTCCGTTATTTTTATGTTTAGGCTTTTATAGCTAAGGCGGGCGTTTTATACTTTAAAAAGGTCTTTATGAATAGAAGATAAGTATTTAATTATTTCTTCTTTAGAGATAAAGGGGTTTATTAAGTCTTTGGTGTATTATAGGCGTAAATATATTTAAGCGTCTTTGCCAGTACGGCCGAAGATATAGGCTATTCTAGCTTAGGCGTTAGGGAAGTAGTCTATATTAACTTTAAGCTTATCCCGTAATTAAAGCTTCTAATTATTAAATATAGGGTTGGTTCCGTCTATAATTAATAGGGGGTCCGCGACCTTTACCGACCGCTTCGGTGCTATATAAGCCTTAGTAGATCTACTAAGGCGCTAGGATAGGGCCTAAAGGACTATAGTAAGTCTTTAGTTGTTTAATAATAACTTATTATTAGATATAGGGGTATCTCTAGCTTTAAGCAGCTCTCGCAGTTGTTTAATTTTGGTATTAGCAGCCGTAAGCTCCGCCTAGGGGGTTAAAATGTTAATTATTTCTTCGTCTAAAGTATTTAAGGGTCCTATAGCTGCTTTACCTGCTACTATGTTTTATAGCATAGTGGTAGGGGTGTTAGGTAATTCTAGGTAATTTCCTTAAGGGTTCTAGTCTATGTATATCTTATAGGTCCTTTCTTTACGGTTCTATTCTTTTCTTTTAAGTCCTGTCCTTATAGTCCTAGTAATATCCTTAGGGTCCTATTCTATTTAAGTTCCTTCTTAGGAAGAAAGAGTAGAGTGAGCTTTAGATAATATTAGCGACTTAGTCAATTAAGGCATGGGCACGGTAAAGGGGACGCGCAAGCCTATATAATTGGATTGTCTATAAACAAGAATCTAAAGCTAGGGAAAGGAAAGGAGAAGAAGAGCAGCGCCGTTCGATATTTTATAAGATCTTTGCGTTATATAACCACAACATACAGCAATCTACAGCAACTTGCTAGTGCGAAGTTCTGCTAAGTGCCAGTTCTGCTAGTACCGTAACACTCCGTCACCTAAACCTCTTAATACAGCCGGCTTTTATTTGGTAGCGGATAGCCTAGTAGATAATCTAAACACCTATATAAAGGATAGCAATTCTATAATAGCCAAACCTTTAGATATACTCTAGCTTCTAAATAATAACTACCTTATAGTTTAGTTTGTTATGCAAATTATTAAAGAGTATATTATAGTATATAGTATTACGTTTTAGGTGTCTTATAAAACTAGTAAAATGCCTACTTATTATTTATATAAGACGGCGTTTATCCAATTTACGGATACTAATATTACTAGCGACGTTAAGATTAATACTGCTAATACTACTTCTCTGGTTACTTAATAACTATTATATCTAACTACACTTAAGTATCTTACTTACATTCTCCCGCAAGATGCCATAACCCTATAACTTTACTATATTAGGTTCGTTGTCGCCTCTAATAAACTCGCACTAGGTATATATATATTGCTTAGCAAGTACTTCTTTATTAATAGGGACTTCGGCCTATTTACGCCGCAAATCTATAAAGCTTAGGATATGCTGTTAAATAGTCCTGTAGTCGTTGTCCACTTCTTTATATTAGGCACTAAATGGTTTAATAGTTATATCGCGAGCCTAAACGCGAGCCTATAACAGCAGAGCGTTAATAATCCTTTAGGTCGCTAGTAGAAGAACTATAATATAAATGTCTAGCTTAGTATATAGCTCTTAGTAGAGGACCAACTATTATACAAAATCCCCGCGAGGTATTAGTTTAATAGCGTTTTTAAGTATTTTATAGTCCAGTTCTATACCGTAGTTGCGAGCCTTAAGGCCGTTAATTAGAACCCCTAAATACCTACTATTATTTATCTTATTACCTTCCTAGGTAGTACGGACTAAGTCTACTACGCTGCCATCTGGATGGTTAATAGTCTTACCCTTTATATTAACTCTATTATTAATATCTTATTCTTAAGTAAAGACGTAGATAGCTAGGCCAGCTAAAAAAAAGTTATTATTAATACCACTCCCTTTAGCTCCAGCTATAACTACTATACTTTTATTTTTTAACTATAGGTAGGTTATAAGTTTATACTAAACCCCGCATTTACTTTAGAGTATATCCTAAGTAGCAATAACTTTATAATAGTTAGTGTAAGGGGATCTTATAGACAGGGGGCTATAAGGACACAATTAGAACAGGATAAATTAGTAAGAGAGATGAATCCTTAAGGAGGTAAGGCCTCTAAGATTATGGAGACTATATACTACAGGTACGTGCCTCTAGCACGTAACCGGCGACTATCCAAGGGGCGTCTGGGGGTTGTCCTAAGGGCAACCCAAGGTGTCCGCAATAATATCCCTTACATTGCCCCCCCCCTTCTTGCGGTCGGCCCCTAATCGCTATTACCTTACGGTAGGGAGATTATGAGGGCTCATCCCGGAAGAGGTTCGGAGAGATATTAGAGAGGTGTTAGTATGCCGCTGTATATTATCTATCTATCTAACCCCTGCTTTAAACTCCTGAAAAACCTTAATAAGGAAAAAATATAACTGGAGAAAAGACGCGAGGATTGCTAGGAGACCTATTAAAAGCCTACCAGAAGCATGCCGGTGACTACCTAGGCTGATATAGGGATTTTTATACAACTCTACTTCTAAGCCTTTATGCTAGTCTGCAATTAATTACAAGTATTATAGGCAATTTAGTATTCTAGTATAGTTCTATAGAACCTTTAGTATGGGATTTAACGTACGGAGCCTTAGCTTGCCGTTGTCTTTAACTGCTAAGATATGGTTTATAATCTTTTCTTATAATCCTTTTCTTATAATTCCCTGCGTCACTAATGTATTGCTTCCGTATTTACCCTTAGGCTATTAAATACGGTTAAGGTATTAATTAGTTAGTTAAAGAGACTTATCTCTTAAGATTTGGTGTATATGGTTTTAAATTTAGTAGTCCTATGCCGTATATTTGGCGTAGCTCTACTACCTAGCAAATAGGGATATTTCGCGATAGCAATTGTAGCTATTATGCGATTATTAAGAACGTCTATAACGTTATTCTTTAATACTATGGTATTGTTTTAGGTCTAATTTAACCTATATACGTCTTTAATTTAACGTCTTAATTGCCTTCCCCTGGCCGCGTAGTTAGTTTTTGTAAGGAAGTAATAGTTAAATAACTTATACGCGTATTTCCTTTCTTCTAAATAGCGCTATTATAACGGAGTTATATTGGCAAGGTTACGGCTATTTACCAGAAGGGTATTAGACGGTAAAGTATAAAGACACTTTGCTTATTAAGCTTAATCCTTTTCCTTAACACCTTACTTCCTATTATTAACCTTCGTCCAATTTGGACGTATCTTTAATATATTATTAAGATTTTCTTCTTTTTCATTATTAATTCAATATACCTCTTTGTTCTCCTACTAACTACTCTTCTAAGCAAATTCTATAGCGTATCCTAGCCTTACCTTTGCATATAAAACCCTAACCCCCACTAACCTGCAACTAGTGCTAGTCCTACCTAAATAATTTTGCTTATATGTCTTTAAAAGACCAGAAATCTAATAACAGGATTCTAGAGGCTTATAATAAGACGCACTACGTTAGATCTAATACCTTTAGTCCTTATAATCGATATATATATACTAAGAGCGGCAGTTGCGTTAAGGTGAGCTTTTCTATCCTTAATAGATTTCTATTGCTGACTTTAATAGCCTAGGCCTAAGTGGCGACGTTCCTTTAATGTCCTTAACTACTACATCGCCCAGGCTCTCTCCCATTTAAGCGCTAATGCTAAACATCTAGGTCGAATTCAAGACTATGCTATAGCTATCTACACCACCTATAATTCCTAGCAAGCCAGCCAGTAACGCCTAATGCGAGAGTAAGGTTGGTATACTGAGGATAGGGTAAGGGATAGGGGTGATAAGAAGAAGGTCGCTGTCTACTACAGGAAGGAGTTCGCGTATGCGCGTTAAGTTTTAAAAGAGCATAATATAATGCGGTATTAGGTAGGTTACCCTTTAGGTACCTAGCAAATAGGTAACTAACAGTTGCCGTAGCAAGGTCTTGGTGGTTCTGGACTATACCAGCTAGCTAACATCTCTATTCATTCTAGGCTTAAGCGTGTCTTTATTAACTATAAGCTTACACCGCAAGAGCTTCGTTGGTATTAGTTTGGACCTAATATTAATGTTAAGCGTTTAAGAGTCTCTGCTCCAGCTATACCTTATTATCCTACCCCTGTTTTTATACCTACTCGTACGCCTACTAAGGCATCTAGATCCCATTCTCATTAGCCATTACTTAGTGGCCCAATAGATACTAATCCTACTCCTAATAATAATAAGGCGTAGTAGCTTTTCAGATTAGGCATTTATAGTTTAGACTTTAGGATTCATTCTTATACATAGTAGCAATTAAGGACCTCAATTAGGTGCTTAAAAAGGCCTCGTAAGGCTTTCAGAAAGGGCTTAGAAGCCTTAAAAACAATATTCCTAGTATAGATTAATAAATAGGAATGCAATTCTAGTAAAATACCCTATCAACTCTATGCTATATACGTAAAAAGGCTAAGGACCCATCCTGCCTTAGGCTATAGCCCTATCCCTATAGTTTCCAGAGCCTATCCGTTCCATATCTAATTTAACCTATTTACTCTTTTCGCGAGCTTTCTTCATAGGTCGCGATGACACCGTAGTATTAGAGCGCTTTCTGCAACTTATAAATTATAGACCTTGGTCCTAATATTCTTTTAAAATATCTTCGCAATAATTAAGGTAATCCTCTAGTTCCTATATAGAGTCCTTAGCGGGCTAGCCTAGCCATTTAACTTTAAATTAAAGCTTATTCTTAACAGACTTATAGCATAGTATAGCTTCAACCTCGTACCGCTCGCCCACTACCTTAGGGTGTTTAATTAGGCCTAGATGGAAGTTCTTTTCCGGCGGTAGTCTATGCCATAGCTCCAGTAGGTTTATGTAAAACACTAAATATATATAGGCTATAGATAGGGGTAGCTAAAGATAATAGGCTAGCTTACTAATTCGTTCCTTAACTTAGAAGGGACCTAGGTATCTTATATTAAGCTTCTTTAATAGTTAACGGGTCTTAATATTCGTTAAATATAATAGAACCTTATTGCCTACTCTAAAATGCTTATCCTAGTGCTTGCAGTTATACCAAAGTCTCTACTACTCTTAGGCATCTTATAGGCTCTGCTTCGCATACTTCTATTACTCCTCCCATTCCTAGAGGTATCCTTATACTCTCTAATAGATATCCTTAGACTTCCCGGTAGGATCCCATAACTAATCATACGGCCTTAGCCAGTAATCGTTAGGTATACTATTAAACCCAAATAGTTGGACGCCATAGGCAATCTGGATTAGTACATACTTATACAATGCATGTTACTTTAAATTATAAGCGTACTCCGCGTATAGAAGTAGCTCGCACTAGTTATCTTACTAGTAGTTTAAATATATCCGTAGGTAAGACTCTAGTTCCTAGTTCTAGCGTTTCATTTGCCTATCCGTCTGCGGGTGGAAAGCTATACTATAATAGTGGTTTATCTTCAAATAGAAGCATAAATCCGACCAGTACTAACTTATAAAGACGTTGCCCCTATTAGTAATAATAGAGTGCGGCTAATCTACTTTAAAAAAGCATTTCTCCTTAATTAAGTTGGCGAGCTCTTATACGTTAATCGTTTTATTAATAGGAAGGTATTAGACGTACTTTAAAAACCTATTAATAAGTATAAGGACCGAATTATATATTTATCCTTAGCTATCTTTAGATAGCGGGAGATCCATAATAAAGTCTATAGCGTAATATCGCTATAGCTTACTAGCCGGGGGAACTGATTTAAGTAGACCCTATAGCTTATACCTGCGGATCTTATATACTTAACACTTTTTATAATAGCTAATATACTCCTTTGCTTCCTAATTAAGCCTTAGCTAATAGTATTTATATTAAAGTAATTCCACTGTCTTTACTTAACCATAGTGGCCGCCCAAAGAATTATCGTAATTCTTTATAAAAATCTTCTGTCGTAGATTTACTTCTTATAGCACCTAAACCTTACTACCTCTACGCAGTAGGCCCATCGGGTCCAGTTCCTAATAGTAGCACCTAATAGCTTCCTTTCCGTCACGTTTCCGGTCTACTTCCGCATTAAGGATAGTATAGGAAGCGTCCCTCCATTACACCTTACAGATGAGGTCCGTTAACCTTTTAGATAGTTCCCAGGTAAAAGCTATTTCGTCCCATACTACTCCAAGTATAAGACTAGATAGTACCATAGATCTTGCAACTCTTCAATACGCGTATATTAGGAAGGCCGCTATAAGGTTAAAGTCCTTTAGTTATTACAGGGCTCCGAGTTCCAATTACTCTATAGCTTCGCTATTAGCTTAAGGGGATAGCTTAGTAATTAGGGATGGTATATTACTAGGTTTTGAGAATGTATTAGGGATGTCCTATCTAGGTATATTTAGACCCTTATTAGTAACGGACTGGGTACTAGCCAGAACGTCAGTAGAAACCAATAGGGCTTATACCGCCTAAGACTCAGTATATAGAGCTGTGGGTACTTAAGTATCCTATACCCAGAGCTTGTTCTATAACGTAAGGAGTAAAATATTTATTATCTATTTTCCTTCTCCCGTTTTAAAGCCTTTAGCATAGTCTAGCCGTCGTGACGGTCTATTAGTAGGGTTGTTTTCCCCTAGCTTATATTTAATCTTAAAATTAAATCACGTAAGCTCCTCTACCTATCTAGCTTATTAAGGTGTAAGCTCCTTTATAGTTATAAAGTAGCGTAAATTATAGTAATCTAAGAGTATATAAGTGGTATAGCTTACGTGCTTAAGGTAGTATCGCCACTATTTAAAGCAGTCAACTATAGCCAGCAGTTCCTTATCATAGGTATAATACCTAACTTTAGGTCCCTGGAATTTTTTACTATAAAATACTACTGGTCTCTAATGGAGCTAGGTAGCGTCCAAGTACCTATTAAGTTAAAGCAGGATACCAACAAGGGCAAAATTTAATATATTAGTAATCATCATCAATAGCTAATCTAGGTCAAAATGCCGCAGCAATAAAGCTTCCGTAAACTTTACATAAAGTTCCTAAAAGGCCTCCTAAACCTTTCTAGGCTATAACCATAGCTTATACTATTTAGTTAGTCCCTTCTTAGTTTTCTTCCTTACCGCCTTTAAGCTTTTTGCTCCTTAGGTTAGGTCTTAGGAAGCTTCCGCAATATAGTTAAATAGGTATTAGGCGATATCTAAGTAGTCATATATAAAGCGCCTATAGAAATTAGCAAAGCCTAAAAACACTTAAACATCCTAGTAGCTCTCTAGCTCCGGCCACTCCTAGATTATCTACACCCATACTAGATCTATAACTACACCTATAGGCGTCACAATATAACCTAGGAACTCGACCTACTTAGTATTAAAGATATACTTTAACGCCTTAGCATAGAGGCCCCAATTATCCAAACATTCCAGCACTTCGCGGACGTATTACTTATATTAATCCTCGTCTTCTAAGTAGATCAAGATATTATCTAAATAGACGACATATATATAGTCAACTAGTCCCCCTAAGGCTCTATAAATATACAATTAGAATATTATAGGCGTATTAGCTAGCCCAAAAGGCATTACCAGATACTTAAAGTAGCCATATTAGGTCTTAAAAGCGGTCTTCCACTTATCCCCTTCTTTAATACGGAGCCTATAATAGGCGTCTTATAAATCTAGCTTTATAAAGATCTTCGCCCTAGATAGTTAATCCAGTATTTCACTAACCAGTGGTAGTAGGTAACGGTTCTTAATTATAATCTTATTAAGACCGTAATAGTCTATATATAGCCTTATAGTTCCATCTAGTTTTAGGATAAAGAGGATTAGTATACCTAACGGCAACTTACTAGGCCAAATCCACCCCTTTTCCAGTAACCCATCAAGGTACTCCTATAGAATCTCAAGCTCTTTACGCGAGAGGTTATAGATAGGAAAGTTCAGCGGTTGTTTACCTTCTTCTAGATTAATTATATAATTATACTCCGAGTTCTACAGTAGGACTTTAGCTCTCCTACCTAAAAATACCCTTAGTAAGTCCCTTAGGCCTACTAGAATATTTAACAAATTGGGGTTGCATTCGTCCTCCGCGTTATTATTAGGTAGGTCCTAGAGCTTCCTTAGGATACTTACGGGCAGCGTTATGCGCTGTAGTAGTTACTTATATATAGTTGCCACCGTACATTAAACCGTTTCATATAGTAGCCAGTAGAGGGTAGGGAACTCCTTAACGCAGCGTTTAAGGTGCTATAGTATACTCTCCGCATATTGCTTAAGCCAGAGTAACCTATAGCAGTTAAAGTATCTTATAAGATCCTTAAGATCGCCGCCTCCCTATAATGTCTCCGCGGCCTATCCAGCAGTTCCCTATAGGGTCTCTATTATAGAGGGGTTATCACCTATACTAGGCTCTATACCCATTTTGCTATCAAACAGGGGTTAGATCTAATACTCCTTTAGGTATAAAGCGTATACTATTTCGCCTAGGGCTACATTCTCTAGGATATCCTTTAGGCTTATTAGTAATATACACCCTTCCAAATCTTCATTATTCCACCATTTAAAGGCTCTAGTCTTAAAGCATATTTTAAGATCTGCTTCCGCCAGCTAAGGGTATTTAAGGATAAAGTTATAACCTACAAAGTCAGCCGCCCAGAAGGGTTGCGGGCCAACCACCTTAGTGCGGTTATGCATATCGGCCACTAATACTGTAAGCTTATGGGTACTATATAGTTTAATCCAATGCTTATCTAAGAAGCCTATAATAGGTTTCCGCCACCTTTACAATAGGACAAGTTCATGCTCTTTTACCAAATTATATTATATAAGATTAATTTCGGCGCCACTATTATATAGTGCTTAGAACTATTATACCTCACCCATAGGGAGTGTCATTTCCAGCTTGACAGCAATATAGAGAGTCTCTCCTTCTATATCTTGCCCTAGTTATAGCCAAAAGAGGTCCGCAACTAGGGCTTTTCTTTTTTTAGATCATTAGTGCAATTATTACCCTACTTATTTTTTCAATAGAATCTGCCTCCGGAGTTTTCTCTTAACTTCTTAGAGTGTTTCCGTAAAGGTACCGAATAGGTATTAGGTTAGCCCCAAAAGTCTTTCCTATTATTTAAGGTTCCTAACTTTAACCCTTCTAAAGTTCTCTTTAAGAACGGCTTCTTTAAAGGTTAAATCTGCCCTATATTACTACTAAAGTGCCCACGCTTTTAATAACCCCCCAGCTTCCTACCGGAAGAGGTCTAGTTCCTTACTATATCTTTAGCGTTCAGAACTGCTTGTTTAAAATCCGTATATATAGTAATCCGCAATAGAGCTCCTACGCGCTTTATTTTATCATAAATTACTAGCTTAATTCTAGCCTAGATAAACCTAATCTTCTCCTTCTTATAGATGCTACCGTTTTTGTTTTTAAAGGGCTCTGGATCTATCTACTAAGCATAAGTTTCCACAAAGTTCATAAACTAGCGGAAGTTATAGCAGTCCAGCTATATCCCATTCCAAAATAGCTCTACATTATCGTATTATACGACATACAGATCTTAAGTCCATTTCTTTAAAAAGGTTTGCAGCTATAGCCATATAGTAATTTACTCTTTATTAAGCTAATTAAGTGCGATCTAGTTTAGCAATCGGTCTTTAATCTTGCTAATAATCCAGTATATACGCTTTTTGGTATTATCTTATATTATTAGCATCTTAAAGAAGTTATCTACCTTACAAACCCAATTATCTAGCTGCTGGGCGTTAGGTCTATAGCGAAGTTCTAGACTACTAGAGGCCTTAGCTAGTTAGTCTATATCCTTTTTCCATTTATAGCATAAATAACTCTCCAAGTCTTCTATACCTCCTTAGGTAGGTACTAGGTAGCTCCCGGGAAGCCCTTAGCCTTAACTAGGTTATAAAAAAATTTGCCTAGCTTAGATTAGACCCTACCAGATCTAGATTTACCCTTAGAGGGTTCTAATATATTTATTAGTAGCTTTCTCCTATATAGCTTCTAAGAGCCTTACAACAGCTTCCCAATATCCGTCTTAAAGAAGATCGGTATGGGGCTCTTAACCTTCCAAACTCGGGCCTAGGGAGGCTCCTGCTATAGAGGTAGTGTTAATACTAATAGCTAGTATAGGCTTCCCAATAAGGCTTAGGTCTTAAGTTAGTAATTAGCTTAAATTACCTAAAGGGGTAGGCCCGCTTAGCTTATAAGCAGTTTATATACCACTACTATACTAATTATAGGCCGGTAGTCTTCCGGGAGGGTTCCGGTTGGTTCCCTAGTTAGACGCATTAGTATATTCCTCTGGCATTTCTAGCTTAGGGGAAGATCTTAAAGTTGCCTCTAGCGCTTAATCTTCTAATTAGCCTAGGTAGGGCCAGAGGGGTTCCGGTTGCTTTCCGGCAGCATTATAACCGTTATAGAGGGTGTCTATATTTTCCTTAGCGGTGACTATAGGTATATAAAAGTCTTCGAGCTCCTAAAGCATCTGGATATTAGGGCTTATTCAGCCGTCTTGCCCAGAGGGTTATATTATCACAATCTCTCGCTATCGGAGGGACCTTTTTACCTTTATACAACGGCTTTCCATAAGGTATCCGTAGAGTTTCCATTTAGGTTGTCGCGAGATTTTAAGGGAAAATAGTAGTTGTAAATAAAAGATATAAATAAATAATCTGGTCCTTAAAGCTGACTACCCTTCTAAAAAAGAGTAGGAAGGATTCAAATATAAGGGGATCTTATAGATAGGGGGCTATAAGGACACGATTAGAACAGAATAGATTAGTAAGAGAGACGAATCCTTAAGGAGGTAAGGCCTTTAGGATCGTAAAGACTATATACTACGGGTACGTGCCTCCGGCACGTAACCGGCGACCATCTAAGGGGCGTCCGGGGGTTGTCCTGAGGGCAACCCGAGGTGTCCGCAATAATATCCCTTACAGTTAGTAACCTAAGTAAGGCCCTAATTACAGCATAGGGTACTAAATGTCTTATAACCGAGCGTGTCCCTAAGGTTAAAATCTCCTAAGAGATTAATACTCTATACTACCTATAGTAAGGAGGCAACAGTTTCTATATTAAGCGCCAAATTACGCTGTCTAATAACTTTATAGATCTCCCGCGTATTAATTACTTTAACTATAATATTACTAAGTATAGGAAGAACTTGGTTAATAATGCCCTTAAAGCTATTTTACTGCTACTTAATAAAGAGTAAACGGGTGCCTATACTGCGCTTAAATATATAATAGGCGGTATTTTGCTAATATAAGGCCCTAGTAGTGTTGGGAAATTAACCTTTCTAACTATTTTAGTATAATACTAGTATTAACTTAGGTCGCCTTAGTAGGATCCTACTAGAATCTAGGTCCTGTCGCCGCTTAATTACTAACTAAATATACTGGCTAAGACGATTAATAATGCGCTTATAGAGGACTATAAGGCACTAATTACGCAAGGCTGTCCCGCCAAATTTCCTATTGTTCTTCGCCGCTATATACGCTTAATGGAAACTAAGGTCTATAAGCAGAATGCCGTTATATAGCGAACAGCGGTAGGCATTAATACTTATCTTAAGTATTTTAAGGAATAGGATGACTATGCTATAATTAACGAGGACGCGTCTATACTAAATATAGCATTCCTACTCTACCGTACGTTTAAGGCTAGTAATGCTACTGGCTTTAATAAGCGGTTATAGGTTATAGATTTATCTAAAGGTTAGTGGTTATTACGCCTTATAGATATCCCAGATAGTAATAAAAACCTATATTCTATTGCAGACCCTAATATAACTAAATACGCCAAATTCCGCTAATACTTACACTAATTTGCGCTTAGTAATAATATAACGCAAGATAATAAGATGGGATTAATACTTATAGCTAATATAGTCATCGCAGACCTGGCTAAGAAGGCTAATATTATTCTTATAATACCTAATGTGGTCTTGCAGACTTATATATATTCCATTAGCGCTATATATATAGTTTTCCACAATAAGGCCAAGAAGGCATCTAAGCTAGGTAGTCTTGCTAGGTTTACCTAGAGCAGACTATATTTAATTTAGGAAGGTCTATAGATCTAGGCTGGCGACCCTATACCTTAGGTTTTCCTTAGTAATATATACTAACTAAAACTAATCCTTAGTCCTAATTTCGATAATCCGTTCTACTATTAGAAATCTATCTCCCTCTATACACGTCTTCTCGCGGCTAGTGCTAATACGGTGTGGTTCTCGGTGTAATATTAATTTATTAAAGATATTATATATTTTATAAATACCATCCTACCGTATAGCTAGCTTTAGATAAGCCTAATAGTTAAGGACTAAGAGTAGTTAAAGCTGGCGGCGAGCTTTTTTAAGAATGTGCTGCGCTATAACCACCCTATCGCCTTCCTTACTGTTAATGGTACTATATAGGTAAACGAGCTTAGTTAATTAACGTATAACCTAGTCTATACTTAACGCGTATTCTAGGTAGCCATGGCGCTAATAGACTTTGGATTTAAGCTATTAGAGGTTAGCCTTGCCATTCCATATATAGCCTAACTTACTATCTACTCCGCAGCGCTGCATGCGCTTAAAGAATAGTGCTATACCTAGCAAGATGGTAGCAAGTGGCGGGAATTTACGCCAGTAGTTAGCGAGATTAAGGTCTTTATTATTAACGGCATCTAAAGTAGCTAGGTGGAGTTATTAGTGTATAATATAATAGTTACTAGTCTGCTAAATTTTATCTAGAATATAGTAAGGAACCTTTTTATAATTACTAAACCATAAGCGGGCCTTATTATCGTTGATAGTCCCTAAGTAGTTTATAATTATTATACTGGTAATAAGGCCTTTATAAATACTACGTACTATAAAATTAAGAAGTAGTATAAGGATAATAAGGTATTTATTAACCTTAAGAATTTTAAGTAAAAAGAGCACTTCTAGTAACTTGTCGCCCTATTTAATGTTAATAAAACTATATAGCGTATCTACCGCTAGCGTATAGCTAATTATACGCCTATTTTATATAGTATAGACGTTAACTTTAATATTGCTATCCTTAACTTTATAGGTGGAGTAAATATTAGTAGTATTAGTAATTATACTAAAGCGTGGAACGAGGCCGATAGAGAGGGCGCTAATAATAACGGCTGGGACGGTGCTGGTAATAATAGCGAGGATAACAATAATAGAGAGGATGTTAGTGGCGTAAGAATATAAGAAGGGTAGTAAGGATAGATGTTATAGACTTTACTAGTAGCGAGACCCTTAAATAGGAACACTAGATAGAAGTTAAGAGCGGCGGTAGCTATAGGCCTTTAGCATTTATAATTTTGCTATAGCACTAGGTAAAATACGGCATATTATAATATTATATATTAGCTAAATAAGATAGACTTTTAATAATTATAATCTCTAAAACAGATAAGCGCATTACGGTAAAGATAGCCTAATTTATAAAGCCTAGTAATCCTAATTTCTATTCCTTATAGGCTAGCGGTTAATTAATACTAATCCGTAATCTAGATTTTAAGGGGTTGTTTAATTATAATCTAACGCTTTTAAATCTAAGCTAAAAGTCTAGTAGAAAGAACGCGTTCCTTCCTAATTTAATACGCGTTTATAGCTCTATAGGTTATATGGACGTATATAATCTAAAGCCTTTAGATTTAATCTGGAGTTTAAATAAGGAGCTTTAAGCTTCTAATTTAAACTAATGCTAAAACCTCTGTTTAGATTCTATATATAGTAAAGTTGCCAACTTTTTAGTAACTTTTAGTGTGTTTTTTGGGCGGTTAGAGGAATATTAAAAATTTATAGCTGAAGTTAAGTTAAACTAGAATTTAACTAAATGGTTGCCTTAGAATTAGATTAAAGCTTTAGATTAACTCTATTCTAAAGCCCTTATTCTAATCTAAACTTATAACTAAATATTCCCTAAGTACTTAACTAGTTAGATTATAGTCTAAATATCTTACTAATAACCATAACTATTATTAATTACTCTCTATATAGTATAGGCCGCCTTTATTTTTGTTAAACTATAATAACCCTAAATAGGATCTAATTCTTTTCTTACTATAGCTGCCGCTAAGGCAACGTGACCTAACGCCCTCTCCTACTTATATTAGGTAGTTCCCTAACCTAGGCTATACTATTCCTAGCATTAGTACGCCGTTACTATATCTTAAGAAACTTATCGCTAAGGTTATAGGTCCCTAGAATAATACCTATTCTACTATACTAGCTACTAGCTAGTAAAACATAGGATAAATATAATATCTATATAGTTGCCCCTAATAGAAGAGCCTGTAGTAAAGGCGATTTACTATACTACGTCTAGATAACCTAAAATTATATATATAGGTAATAATCTTAGGGTTTCCTAGTGCGATAGGAGGTCTCGCTGTAAGGTAAACTTAACTAAAGTTACTATCTCCACGTAGATTAGATTAACTATAATTAATTAATACCTTCTAGCCCGCCTAGTAAAACGTGTTACGCTAGAGATGGGGCTAGATAAACGTTAGTAATATATTATAATTATAACGGATACCTATATACCATCTTTATGGATAGCCGTAAATATAACCTAGCCTACCTTATAATAAACTACCCTTAATAAAGCAGCCCTTAAGGCCCTATCGTTTTAGATAGGTATAGTCTCTATATAGGCGGCCTATATCCACTTCTTATTATAATCTACCCCGGCCTCTAAAAATATCTTAACTAGTAGCTAATATTTAACTATATGTAGGCCTTAAGGCGCATTAGATAGCAATACTAGACTTAAGGCTATATCTATACTTAGGACTAAGTTTATACTATCTAGTTTCCGCCTATAAAGTAGTATAATAAGTTATTTAAGATTATAGCTGCAGTTCTGCGTATAGTTAAGCTAGAATAAACTCTACAAGTTTACGGTAGCCGTATACCCCCTTTCCGCATCTACTATATAGTTAATGCTAGGCCACCCTAGCACCTTTATCTTCTTATACATATTTAACTATATATAGGCTAGTATATTCTATAGCCTTATATACCTATAGCGCTAGTACCTTCTCGTATTCTACTACCTAATAAATAACTTTCTGGATTGCCTACTCGTGTAGTAAATTATTTAGTTATCCGTGAAATAAAATATATAGGATGCCGTCCTTAATAATAACCTGCTTAAAAGTCCACTTAATAGTATTAAGTCTCTCCGTAGTAATGCCTAAGCTAGTAATAAGCTGTATATCTTTTTACGGGTCTATAGCACTTGCAGAGTTATACTACGCCGTATTTATAGTATACCGCTATTATATATCGCGTCCTATTGTAAAAAATAGTCTAGTATTCTAAGTAGGGAATAGTGGTATTTAAAATTCTGTGCTTAGTATAACAGAGAGGCGGCGCGATATTAGTAATAAGTAGAGTCTCCTAGTTTAACGTAACGCGATTTAGTGTAAATTAGCGTAAAATATAATAGGTTGCGCTATTTAGCGCGTTAGTATCCACGGATATCGCCGTGCTCTTACTATACTCCTTCTATTTTAACTAGCTTATAACGTAGTATAAGCTATAAATACTACTTTAAATATACGGTTCTATACGGATATTATTTTTAGCCCCCTTCTAACTAAACTATAGTAAATTATAGCTTAATGCGGCAATTTATAAATAAGCTCTATCTAACGGTAATATAAAAAGTACGGGACTAAAGTAAAAAGTATAGGCCGTCTAACCTGTTATAAATAATATTGTCTAAGATAATAGAAACGGAAGAAGGGTAGATATAAGGCCGTTAATATTAAAAAGATAAACGATAATGCACCCTTACGCTATTAAAGCTTAGAGGAGTATTAAATAGCCTATTATAGGGCTAAGCTAAAGTAATATAATAAGTGGCTACTTATATAATATATAGACGATAATGTACTATTATACTATTAAACCTTAGAAGGGTATTATATAACTAATTATAAGGCTAAATTAGAGTAAGGTAATAAGTGGCCACCCATATAAGCTTTAGGTAATAATATTATTAATAAGCCGAATAATAGGGCTATAGATATATACTATAATAATAATTCCGTAATATTTAATAGGGTATATAACTTAGTAATAGTTAAGACTAATTAGTAAACTTTAACTGGAATATTTACGGACGTCTTTTAGACTAAAATATTTAAAGAGGCTACTGGCCGTGCTATAGGAAAGCCTTTGGGACGAAACTAAGGAAATCTATAAACTATAGATAATACTACGGCAGTATACGATATTATACCGCGTATTAAATATACTAGTAATATACTAAATAAAACACCTCCCTTATTTTATCTGTTTGGTAGTAAGGTAGAATATATATAGATTTTATAGTAGGTAAACTACGGGACTTCTAACCGCGCTATTAACGAGTAGTTTAATAATATTAGGCTTTAGGGAATATTTACTAACTATTTTTCTTGCTAGAGTGCTAAAGATATTAAAGTAAAACTATTTTTAAAATAGATATAATCTAAGAGTAAGTAACCGCAGTAGATTAAAATAATTGTAACTATAGGGGACTAGCAGCTGCTAGTACGTTACCAAAATACTTTAGAGATTATATTCTTCCTTATTAGTTACGGCCCTTTTTAGGGAGATATAACTTTCTTGCTAGTAAGGTAGTACTTATTAGCAGGAATAAGAATATACAATAAGCCTAATACAGTAGATTAGTAGTAGAAGACGTAAGAGTAGCTACCGCTCGGCGTAACCGTAGTACTAATTATATTAGCTAGCAATAAGACCTAACTAATATAATACGCTGGCGGCAAGAAAGCATAGCCACTCTATATTTTAATTAGAAATATTAAACTGCGTGTTTAATAATCTGTAAATTAACTAGCCCTATTACTGCTTATATACCTCCTAGTCTATATACTTAGTAACTAAATAATATAACTAGCGGTGTAATATAAGACCCTCGCGGCTATCCTTAAACGTATGCTTTAGCAATAACCCTATTACTAGTATAG
>Ga0307515_10005005_pt1 | contig 27041 bp, 11 predicted proteins | sample 17_EM_MG_FD_194513 | JGI IMG/M metagenome (GOLD analysis project Ga0307515, IMG submission 194513) | Populus trichocarpa ectomycorrhiza microbial communities from riparian zone in the Pacific Northwest, United States - 17_EM | ecosystem: Host-associated > Plants > Roots > Unclassified | place... | reverse complement strand
CTGTGGCTGAGTGGCTGATTGTGGCAAGTACCTACCACTTAAACTCAGATCCCAAATGACCTGCTCTTTTAATTCTATGAGTTTGGCTCTGATTACAAAGTGTCCTATACACAAAATGTGGATAACTATGTCCTCTTTCACCTCCCAGTCTTAGATTTATGATATCTCTTATATTGAGTCAGAAATTGTGAATCAACAGCATTTTGAAGCATTTATTTTTACAGCTGCACTATGAATTTTAGTGATATAGTAAATTGGAGACCAGGAAGTGAAAGAGGACCTGTTTATGCATAGTTCATGTATAGAATACTTTGTGATCAGAGCAAAACTCATGGACTTAAATGAACTTGGATTGATTGGAGTTACCCAGCAGAAGGCATCTTCCCAGTTGCCAATATGCTTACTCTGGCCACAGAAACAATAGAGACTCACCTAGACTTGGAGAGATATGCTCACTGGGAGCTGGCCAAGAGATGATCTAATAAATCCTGAATTCTAGGAGTATGTTAGAGCCATATACATCTGGAAGCATAGGAGCTGCTAAAAATGACAACTCTAGTTAGGCTGGGCTGGAGATCTATCTGGGCGCCTCCAAAGGGCGGCGAAGCCGCCATCGTACCTTATAGTCATCACGGAGTCATGACAAGGGTTTATTATAGGTTAATATTGGACAAGTTCTGAACCTCAATTGTATCTGCGACTTTGCACCCAGTCCAACAGCCCCGTCCAACAATCTCGTGCACTATGATGCCACTATTTCACAACCCCACGGATAAAGTCTTATTTCAATAGCGGTAACTGGGCAAATTTAAAATTCAGACTTTGTCCACAGACACGGGGTATTCTGGCGGAAATATTGCCCCATACTGGGATTCCGGTGGAGAATTGCGCACGTCAATACAGCGACTAATTCCAGCTAGAAGTTCAAGATGGGTCTCGTTGGACTGAATGTTCATCTAATAAGGCTGGACACCTCGTACGTATACGGTAACTATACTATGACAACAGCTTAACAAAAACAGATCATGCTACGTAGGGCTTTGCTTCTCTAATAGCGAATTAATCAGAAACCACGATTCTGACTGCTGCCGCGTACAGTCCAAGCGATGTTCTCAACTCTTGGGTGCGCCAATAGTTGCATATTTGTACCACCTCGGCTGTCATAGTGAAGAGATATAGGCCTCCGCGTACAAGTGGCTAATAAGTCAGCGTTACCCTCCATGAGATATTCAACGAGTAGTTTTAGTCTGCTTGCCGTTTGCAGGTGGTATTACCCCAAGTACTGCAATAAACGCAAAAAATGTGCGTGCCAGAATTGGTAGTCTCCAAAGGTTCATTGAACTTGGAATTATCCCTAGCACTCGTTTTCATTAGCAATATCCTAACAGTTCTAGGAGGAATATCCTAGTGGCGAATGGTTATCAGAGCACCGACTACAGTATTCTATTGTATCATGTTCGGATGGTGTTTGAAGCAGACGTTAGAGAATAAACGGCGTAGAGTTATTGAAAGAAGAAGAAATCAACTCTATATAAGCTGTCAAGTAAGATAGAATATGTTGTGTGTACTAATTAGGTGCGGCTCACGGGGCGGAGGGTATGCTTAATTTACCAGTAATCTGCGCTACCTAACGTAGCTATATCAGTAACGCTAGAAAGGCACTCCCGGCTACAGCTCTCCCGAACAGGAACATACACATCCGTCCAGGGAAAGAATATTAAAACACCCTAACTCTAGCGGCAACCACAAATAACCAGAACCACCAGCAACGCTGTACACTTACAACAGAAACACAAACGAAAGCGTAAGGGTTAGGGCATCTTATGCATATTTGGACGAAAATTGGGACTAAGTAAGGTTATTCATGTAAATAATGCTCGAAATTTCGGGCGCGCTCCGGAACGTGGAAATATTGGCCAAACTCCCTATTCTGACTCGTGGTTCTCCATGTAAAAGGTCATCACTCCTGATTGTGTACATAACAGCTCCCGTAAATGGGTTAACGCCGGCACCGAGGAACTTATTTTAGGCTTTGGAAATTACCAAACTTGCAGGCGAGATACAACTTCGTGTTAAGTGTTAACTGATACTTCCGGAGGTAAAAATGGATTGTGGGTAGCCTGAGCACAGAAATACTATTCTCTATTATACAATCTCACCCGAGATGGCGAAGAACTCTCGGGCCGAAGCCGTCACAACTCTTTTCCGAACTAGAATCCCATACAACTTCCGTGACACCCTTTCCGAAACACGGCGCCCCGTACAGTATATCAATTCCAAATAACCTGATTATCAGAATGTTCCACCGCTGCTTAACACACGTTCTAGATTCAGACCGATGACTCGTCACGATCTCGAGTACTTTCTGTATGCCGTTTCGATTCGCACACCAGATCCTAACCAAAGGTGGTTCAAATACCTTTCTGTAGATGCTATTTCCGCAGATCGTCATCAATGAGCATATTATTGTTTCTGTGAACCAATGTTTACTCAATGTAATCTTTAATGGAGCTCAATTCTAGCCCCACAACCCAGAACTCAGGGGCTAGTATGCCAGCTTAATCTTTAACCAATAAATTATAAGCAGGTTCCTAATTGACATGTGTCATATCCAACATCTCTTGAACATAAAAGGGACGGAAACCATCCATCCCGCACTCTATGCTGCGTTACATCGGTGGGATTTAGTGTCCAGTGATGAGGCGCGAACGGGGGGTATGATGAAGGTACAGGTGGACGAATGCTAATTGAGGTATACCTCTGAGATCACTATTCTGACAATTACAGAAATATCTTTAAATACCCTAGGCCTATCTAGCGCAGCAATTGGTCGGAGTAGAAAGTAATCGTACTTGTTAAAGTGTTTAAATTATTATTATACAAGCTGCCGCATAGTAATTAACATTCGTCATACCCCCCGTTCGCGCCTCTATTAGGCAATAAAATAGTATTATCATCGTAAGTCATGTTACTTTGGATGCTTCTTTGACTTGTTGATTGACTTGATTGATTCTCTCTATCTCGAGGGCCAAAGGCCTGTATATGTACAATCTCCCATATGCGTACGCGTATGCTCTGTTGACCTGAGACGCATCACCCTGGTCCTGATGCATATCCTCATACAGCCACCATCTTCATACAAGTCTTCATTCTCATACAAGACATCAGACGGTGCTGAGACTCACGATCCAAGTACACATGCAACAAGTCACTCGGATGTTGAAGTGAGTGACATGTTATGATGAAGTCGCAAGATGGGAGACACAATTGATTCAATGGATCACAGCCTACATTGACATGCATCGTGTTATATCCTTTGTTAGTCGATATAAGCAGGAACAACCATGCACGCCTCATGTTAGGATAGCGCTCGCCCAAAGTGAGAAACTTTGTGTATGATCTTCGTGGTTATCGAGAATTGCAGATTATTTGCTGTAGGTCGCATATTAGCGCTTTGGAAAATACCACAAACGATCTCCTAGCCTAATTGGCTCAACACGGTGATGGAAACTCCACAGCGCAGGTTCGAAACTTGTAGTAGTGCTCACTTTATACTACAAAGAGCATGCAGGGTGGAAAACTTGCGGTTACAAAATTTTTCATATTCCGCTTTCTTGAAAAAAGGATTTCATGGCCGCCGTAACGTGTAGAGATTAACTGACACTGCAGTCTAGTGTACACAGGTGTTCGGAATGGATTCTGGCATGCCTGCTGCACTTTCCAAGTCCTCCAACTGTCTTAGAACTATCAACGTTATAGGATAGTGGTATTCGGATTAAAGTTGAGGAGGGTTTAGGTGAGTCGATGCTATGCACTAATTTGATCCGTAGGTCCGGTACATAGTTGGTATGCTGGAGTCCACATAGTTTAATACCGTGAAAATACCCCAATGCTGCAACTCTGAATACAAATTTTGGGGGTTATTCCATAAGAAAGCAAAAGTATACGTAAAAAATAACGTTTTTCCATCAACGCCAATCAAAAAAATACAAACACAGCTTGAAATCCCCAATTTCTATACTATCCGTTGAACCCCAGTCTAACGCATTATTCCATAAATCCCTACCCGAAATAGCTTCCCCATCCGGACATTATTCACATCCATACCATGCGCAGCCCCAGCTCTGCATAAGACCGTCCCACCAGCCGATATTCGAACCCCTCAGACCCGGCGGGGTCAAGGTTGCCCTACAAATGAACTCCTTCTCTGCTTTATTGGCAATAAGGATGTCCTTCGTGATCCCCGGAGGGAGCGTGTATGCCTGTGAAATCCCCAAACCCATCATAGCAATTAATACCAAAAGGCCAAAGAACATAGATAACCACGGCCTCTTCATCTTCACCTGTCTGAGTTGCCTGTACTTAGAATTTACACAAAGCAGTATGCAAAAGTCTATGAACTGTAAGACTAGTGACAACGCAACAACAACCTCGGTGGCAACACTCCAACGGTGCTGTAGTTTGGCTGGAAGCTCGATACAGGCGATGCCCCCCTTTTTGTTCTGTTTAACGGCGTAGATGTTGCAGCTGGAGTCTAGGACAGCGAAGGCAAAGGAATTGAAGACCGGAGAACACCAGGTGACTTCGAGGTTTCCCACAGATCGCGCTCGAACTGCGGCGACCAAGCCGATGATCTGCAAGGCGATCATGCAAAAGAATAAAATGAGGGCGCTACTGGCCACAAATAATTCAACCCATGGGATATCTTGAGATGTGTCATCTTGTTGTTCTGGATCGCTGGGTCTTTGCTGCCTAGGTTGGACACCGGGTGTGGCGTTTGCGCCGATAGCCGAATGTGTTGAACGGTGCCTCCTGTTTTCAGACAGCAGAATAGGGTTCAGGAACCCATCATTCGTTTGGTTAACTGGATGTAATATGTGCCTTAGAAGAGGGAATTGTGGTCCATATTTCTCGACCACCAATATAAAGACCTGCAAGACCGCTCCAACATCGATAACTAGTAATATTGGAGTCCACACCATGACTTTCGCAGGGTGAAGCTTGGTTGATACATAGGCTTGTGTTGTGGTAATGGCGCCAACAAATGCCACTGTGAGACATACTATCTAGCCCTTCTTCCAAGCGACAACGCGAACCAGGACGAGCGGGAGGTGAACGATAAACAGTGCCGCAACCAAATGCCAGGGTATAATAGAACCGCCAATGTCCGATCGAATGTAAGAGGCTGCCTCTGCGCAGGGGATGGGATCGGAGGTCATTGCACTGGAAGGCCACAACTTGGAGGTGTTGTTGAAAGGCGCCCCGGGAAAAGCACAGAACATGGCAAGACTACCGGGAATGAAACCAATAAGCAAGAATACCAGGTACCACCGGTGTGGATGGTGGAAGAATAGGAAGAGTATTATGAAGACAAGGAAGTATAATGTATTGTGGTGTAAAGGAGCGGTTGTCTTGGTAATGTGTTGGATGTACGCGACCCCCACCCGACGAACGATTTTAGCGAACGACGGCTGGAAAAACGTTAGAGGAGAAGGAAGCGACGCAGTAGGTATTCGCATAGGGGGCACACAGTGAAGGAACAAAATATGTTGGTTGAGAGAGTTGGGCGTAGAGTTAACTAGAATCGAGTGGGGGCTTGTGGGGGCTTGTGGGGGCTTACGAAGCTTTGTTGAACGTCTAAACCGAAAGTGGCAAATTCTAATTAAACTTGCGTCATGTATACTGCTGCGCTTACGGTGACATAATTACTGACACAATTCGTTAGGACTGACGGACTAGACTGAAGTCCGACCTAGATTCGTTGAAAGGATGATGGAGTATCCATATAAACGACGAAAATCCCCAACCACCTCGAGCAGGTCTGACGACAAATGATGTAACACTAGAGAAAGTAGGCTGAAGAAGACGCGTGTACCTCACAACGTCGTTGTGGCTGGAAACAAAGATATGGTGAGTTGTTGCACAAAATAGGTAGCATGGCTGTGAAGGGAAAAGACGTAGGTAACATCGCTAGAGTTCTGAAGTCTCGCCACGGCTGTGCAATTCTCTGAGTCTATGGTATGCATGAACGTTTTGAAACTAAGATTGAGCGCGCAAAAACTGAACGCTGGCTAATTGGACGATAAGTTAACAGGTTCATGTATGATGCTACTCATGCGCACAGTCTTCTTTGCTTTTTGTTACACCGGCCAGTGCGGCTGGACCGCATCCCACCAAACATTGAGAACTTACAACCATTTTTCGCCACTTTGCTGCCTGGATACGCACCATTGCTTGGCGACCTCTGTAACATTCGGTGTGTCCACTTACAGCACGTAATGCGAACAATGCCAGCCTCAACCTCAGTCGTCAATCTGCCCTGTTCAGGATGGTGTAACAATACAGTGGGCTGGTCCAGCCCTGAGGATGCCTTGTTGATGAATGTGCTAGTTTGTGGCTGGATTTAACTTAGTGCACTGGGTGGCCCTTCATTATCTTAGGATGTCATAGGTGGTACGCGTGTAGTTAGTGCATACCGTGATAGCCTCAACAGGATGTCTCTTTCGTAGTAGTTCAAGCGATGATATTGTAGTTATTTGTAGACGGCTATCTTTGTAAAGAAAGGTATATAAAGAATTTTCAATGTAAGGTTAAAAAAGCCATGTAAGCAAAGAGACTAAAGTGATCCTTCAGAATACGTATCTTTCCAAAACAACTCGGATGTTAACCAACATTCAGAACTTGCGCGCACATGATCACGTTACATGGCTGGCTACTGGACACTGCCTGGGGTGGAACGAGGCAGGGGGCAATCAGATTTAACATCGATATCTGCTCGCACATATACGCACATCGGAATTACAATTCTCTAGGCTAGAAATCTTCTGCGTTTGGTTGAGTTTAGAGCGTTGGATTTCCTTTATCGGCTCCACTCGGAGGCATGCAACATAAGCATAGCATCTACAGGCTTCATATTTTCCTATTCTTGTTGATGGTTCCTCGTAGAGTGGAATATTGATGTTGCCCATTAACCGTTTTAGCTAAAGAGACGAAGCCGACGTAGCAATACGACTTATTGACTCTCCCGACTAGTACCTGTGAGTGATGCTTATGAGTCACCTGGTTATCGAATTGTAAATGAAAATTCTTCCACTTCGTAAGTCTATCCTGCCGATGGCTCATTGTTAGTACCTGAATGAAGGCGGGGTTTCAATGGACGGATGGCTGGGTCACCATATCGTCAAGTTGCCAATATAGTGGCGGGAATGTCCCGATCGGTTGCGCATTTAGCGGGGGGACAGAGAGACATCATTCGTCAATCTGTCAACTGCACTTATAATTTGGCTGTCTTCTTGAGCTTGGCGACGATTTTACTAGAATGATGCTTGCATTTGCAGGAATTGTAAAATTAAGTTCTGAGCTCGCGGTACATTTCACCTCGTTTTTTTAGGGGATGGGTGGATAGGTGGGGAGGCTACGACATGAACTTTCCTTTTGTTGGATTTGGAGTAGCGGATGTTGCACATATATATAGACCTGACACGAGCTGACCGTAAGCAGGGCTGGTTGCAAGGCACAAGGCACAAGGCACAAGGCACACAACTCGCTCTTGTATATATCTCGAGTCTTTCTACTTCTTTCTTTTTTATACCTTAAGTCTATGCACATGGTTCTCCCCATATCGCAACAGCGAGGACTTGAGGAAGATGTATGTTACACACGAAAAATATTGACTCAAGCGAAACCCAGGTAACGATTGATGATTACATTAGTCACTTGGCCATTTGGCTGTCTCATGTGCTCAAAAATAAATTCCGATAGTGAGAGTGGTGAGTGGCAAAGGGCGGCGCCGGCATACCCGAAGATAGTCTATGCACAACAGCGTGTTTTGAATATGCACGAGTGATAAATAATGATAAATTGGCCGAGAGAAAATCGAAATGACGCGTGTCAAATGCACTGCTGCATACCGCCGCTATTACAACTGTATTTACACCATGTGAAGAGTGGTAAGTGCTTACTGCCGGATGATAGTGGAAATTTTCGACGTTGCTGGTTCACTTGCGCAATTAATCTTACCATTAGGACATTTGACTATATAGTCTCGGTACAAGTTTTACGATATTGTGTTCCGACTATGACTAGGAAGCTAGTTAAAGCTTTTCTCAAACCAGACTTCCAACTAAGGACGAGTCTAAACACCCCGGCGGTGGCAGCGTCAACCATATCGAAATTCACTCAGTAAGTATGATACGCAGTTGTATTGTCTGATAATTCTGCTATCAATCATACCATGCCCGGTTCAACGCAAGGGCAGGGACTGGTTTCATATTTGTCCTAGAAGTCCAGCTGGTTAACGTCTTTGCTTTTTGATACCTGCCATGCTTGCTAAATCGAGACGGCGCTTATGCATCAATGGAAGCGGGCCGATCCGTGAATCAGTTTGTCCCTGCATCTCTTTTCTATTCAAATTCCATACATTAGTGCTATCTTAACTTGGTAAATCATATTTGATTAGATGTGCTTGGTACAATTTCACTAGAAGTGGGGCTCGCGACATTGCTTTCATTTTTGTTATTGGAAGAAACAGGGAGGAAATATGTGGATATATGCCATAGCCGCAAGCGGCTGAATGCAATATGATCACAAACAAACAATTTCACTATCGGTAACCGCCGGCGTCAATTTAAGGTTTCTCGTTACGATAAGGTGCTTCGGTAATAATACCAATCCCTGTACTCCCTGCCACCAAACTATGATCACTACCGGCTGCCCATGTCTCCAGTGCTGCTTTCACTGGAGACCGAAGGTGATTCCACCTAAGAAAAGCAAATACGTTTGGTATGCCATATACGATAAATATAGATATTAGTTTGCTGAATTTTTGAAGCTATATGTGTATACTTCGACTGTGATAATGGGAGAGATATAGATGTCACTAGAAATTCTGCAACAGCTGTCCTGTCTAGTCGTTGTTTTCAGTTGATCTATTGGTGTATCATAGATCATTGAAGAATTCTAAGTGATGTTAAAAGAAATTGTACTAAGATAACAATCCCGTCGTCACCAAAGTCTAACCAGTGTTGTCAACCGTCCCGTCTTTTTGTGGCCGGACGGCCGTCGACGGAGAAGTCTTAGCGCAAATAACAAAAATTATACGAAAATCATTTCAATTACTATTCTGACCGTGATGCAAGATCTGTGAGCATCTGCTCCGTCCATACTATTTCTGACTCCTGTTTCTTCAAAGATTACGCCCTCTGCACCCAGGATTTCATACATTCCGAAGCCTGTATAACATTATTGGGCTCGATTGGGTCTCGCCTAAAGATAAAAAGTAACCGCTCGATGACGGTGGATGACGGCCGACATTCCGTCCGTCCTGGAGGAATCTCGGACGGACTGCCGGGGACGGCCGTCGGACGGGACGGTTGACAACACTGAGTCTAACCAAGCTTCTTGTACCCAATTCTAATGTGGTGTTCTTTAGTCACATTAGTCCCGCTGTATACCGCATAACACGTCGGCGTTGCATGAGCTGCTCGAGCTTACGAGGCTGCAGCTTATCAGGCGCGCCATATATCTAGGCACGAGAAAACTATCCTGCCATAACAATGCTTAATTTGATGCATACAAAAATTAAACATCCATACAGCCTAATTATGCCCAGCATTGTGTTACAAGCTCCCGATAGTGACCTTATTTAGGCGAGTGCGTTCGGGAACCTGTGCTGGCGATCTGATCGAATAGTTCCAGTGATTGGAACACAAATCATACGTGATTCATGCAGGGTAAAAAAACCCCTAGTCAACAAGCATTAAGGTAGGCATGCTAATATAATTACCACTTTAAATATTTGCGCTGTTTTGAGTTATCCTCTACACGCTCGGTTTTTGCAGATTGGTTGCATTTCTCTCTGGTGGCAACTGAGAGCAGACTGATTGACCAAGTGGGATGCCAGACAGTCACCTGTGGCGAAGTAGCCCATGTTTGATTGGACACTTTAGCTGATCTACAAGTGAAATTGGCTGAATCGACGAATGCAACTAGTCTGTAAAAACCGAACGCGCAGGGAACAGCTACAGATAGGAGATTAACTTATGAATGCGCATGAAATCAATCATATTTGACAAAATCCCGCAGTAGCTTCGTAAGCACCTTTTTCCTCCGTGATGTATCAATCCACACTCTAAGTGAAGAAGTCTGGAATACTCCAACTTCCTCAGAAGCCAAACAACAAACAATGCAGAAGTAAAGGAAAAACAACGCTAACTCTACATCGGGGTTTTAATATCCATAGTATTCTCATGTAGCATCAGCAACTCCCTCAGTGTTGGATGAGCAGTGTTTGTTATGTTGTTGATGAACTCTACAAACCTGCCTGGTGTGAGTGAACCTTCTTCGTCGTCATCATTCGTCGTTTTAGGGTTTGCACTATTCGGTCTAGTGAATATAAGAACCTGCATGTCCGTAGTAGTTGCGGCTGGCGGTGGTCTATTGTCGGCTTCTACGGCAGACTTATGAGTTGAACGTGGGAAATCGTATATGACGGTGGGAGAATCGCAGCTAGGGGTATTTGTAGTCGGTGGTGTAGCCCTCTCTGAACTGATAGTATGACTGATGTTGAAATGTCTCCCGTCCTGAAACATCCCTAGAAAGTAATTATGGACAATTCAAAACGTGGCATAGAGTATATTACCATTATCGGCTAGTACCCGGGAATTTTTTCCTCTATGAACAACTTCTGTGAGTCATCCCAGATCATTAGACTCCTGAACTCTTTTGGACAAGCCACTTCCAAGCACCTTTTTGTATACAGTCAAAAGGTGTAATCTGAATAAGAAGTTAATATCGATTAGTATAGAGTTATCTGATTGGTGAGTAGCCTACTTCAGACTGGAGAGTCTATTGACTATGCTACAAAGTGCACTTACTGCACCCACAATACGGCAAGTGGGCAGACATGGTGGGTGTCATGGTGGTCACAGTGCATTCTACCTCCCAATTAGCTTGAGTAGAGGTATTGAAAGGGACCTACAGTGCTTCCTCGGCCGTATCAAATGCAATGCCGCGACATTCCTGTGGTACTGTCCCAGAACTGAACCTGGAGATTGGGCATGCGTATCTGCCCTCCACCATGAGTGGCTGATATCTTGAAGATTGACGCAACATAAGGCAAAGCGGGGATTTGCGTGAGGTTTGGTAAACAGTGTGAAAGATTCGTGATTATATCGTCGAAGCTTCAAAATTGTTAAAAGAGATTGTCGGATTGCTGGATGGTCGGAATATGTCTTCAGTTTTATAGTTAAATGTTCCATTGCCTTCCAAAAAGGCACTTTGCCAGAAAAGAAAAACCTGCTCCAACCATGAGTCCATAGTGACAAGCAGTAGTCTTCATTCACAGGACAACGATTCAACCAAATACAACAAATCGTGTTGAATATCCACCTGGTTGCTCCTGGACGTATGCGACCGCGGTAATGGGCTGTGCAGTGCCTTCACTATACAGCGGAGAATGGGAGCGATGACTTCCGTTTGCTATGGAATTCTTACGGCTTCTTTCGGTCATGAACATCAGAGACAGCAGAACTGAATCATATAGCGAATGGCTTGATAAAACAACACGAGTCAGTTCGAGAAACCTTTCCAAGGAAGTTTAGCGGACGTTTGACTTTCGCTCGATTTGATGGTCTACTACTGCCTTAGACTGGGTAGCCTATTACTAGCAGTTTTGGGTTAGCCACTGGACGGGGTTCCGCCCGTTACCCCTTTTCTGTCTAGCTCTGTTAGATTCCAAACATGAGGATAAACGTCTTAGATCGAGATATACGCGTATTTGCATATTCCGCTGAGCCAGAGGAATTCAAGATACCCACCCCAAGTCATTGCGCACGAAGTTCAAAGAACTCTTCAACCAACCAATCTATGCCTACCTTTTAACCGGCTAAGTAGTGTAGATCCCGCTGAAAGTTATTCATGACCAGCATTCGTTCCTTAGCCGAACTAGTGGAAAGTGTTAGAAGTATGTGCGCAGTTCACGTGAAGTGTTAACCATGCGGTATTAATATTAATACGCCTCGCTTATCCCCCAAGGCGCTAGCCAGAATTCACGACTCACTTAGATTAGAACGAATTGCAGCCGAGAGCGCACCAACTGCGTCATACCATCACGATGGTAGTCATGCATCCTCCTCAACTTCTGCTAGCAAACTACCTATAATAGGGAGGATTCAGAGCCTACGTCAAGAAAAGTAACGATTTAGAGACATGAAAAACTTTTCATATACCCTGACAGACATGTTCGTTGAGTCTTCGCAACGATGTGTTCCAGTGAAGTAGTGAAGAATCTAAAACGAAATTGAGTTTTAGATAAGACTTGCGGTGAAGCTTAGATTGAGGTTGCACCCCTGCATCATACTCAAGATACGTGTAATATCTAAATATATTAAACTTCCGATAGTTTGTTTTTCAGCTCAAGCGCATCCAATCGTTTACTACCTAACCCGAGTAGTAATGATACCAAGAGGTCTTCTCATGAAATATTGAACGTTTTCTCAACCCAAACCCGGTGACAACCAGATATATAAAATCCCTTCGATTCGTAGCTAGCCTATTTAACCGTTGTACAATGACAATGGATATAACCCCGTCGTCCACTTCTCTTGTATCAATACTCGCAATACACAGTAGTAAAATCCAAGACCGTTGCTATGGAGATGCACTTATAGATTTACAAACACCATAGCATTCGTTAATAAAAACGCCACTTTTGCCATATTTCTATAGACGTTGCCAACTGGTAAGAGGCGAATCGCAAACGTAGCGTGATGGCGTATTTCGAGACAGTGCTTTGAGTGACTAACCTCTAGATACCTTAGTGAAAATTAAGAGTTGAAAACACACTGCCAGAACCGAAGAACTCAAAATACACGCTATGGATACATTCTGAGACTGTTTTTCCACAAGATCGGTACGAAACATACACCGAACCCAGGTCAAATTCGGCTCTGGCGGTGCGCATCGTCAATACACACCGAATAATGGTGCTTCAACTACTTCTTACAACGGTGGTTGGGGCTCTTGACTTAATTTTTCTGTACTGTATCGCCCTGGATGAACTTGAAGAGGCCCATTCCATTGAGAGGTTGTATCGTAATTGAGCAGAGAATTCTCGACCATTTGAGACCTGGGTAAAATTTTCTTAGACTACATACCTACAGGGCCATATTCTCTATTATATACAGAGTAAATTGTGAGAAGCAATGGGAATTATGTTATTTTATACTTTTCGTATTCAAGTTTCCACTAGCATCATGGCACACACTGCCTTTTTTTTTAGTCTACAACCAGCATTGTGGCACCTACTGCTGCCAATTTTTAAGGCCCACCACCGGCACCACACTTGATGCCAGTCGTCAGTAGCATAGAAAAGTCTCGTTTCATGGCTCTCTTGGGCAGGTTAGGGCCAGTGGAACAAGACTACATGAACCATCCATCCAGGTTACTCCGTCGTGGTGGGCGCGGTAGAAGGCAGCAAGCGTTTTTCCAGATTTTGAATGTTTTTATTCGCACTTTAAAAATGAGATAACCCTAGTGGGAGGCTAGAGGACTAGGCTCCGAAAGGTCAGCAGCCTAATCTTTATAGAACACCCATTGTAGATGAATGCGGTACCGATGGCTATATAACTACCCAGGATATCCATTAATCATCTCTTACCTGCAGAAGATTAGTAATCTTATGGTGTCACTATTGTCCTGTGTTCGAAATGGCAGTCTAGTGACATGTCGAGAGTTTCTCATTGCTAAAACAACTGCGAAATCGCTGCCTCTGGACCGGACATGAGTCACGTACCCAACATTTCATTCATCCTGGCGAGCGGCATCTGTTGCACAGATAAGCCCTCAAAAAAAAAACTGAGCGCTTCATTCTTCGCCATCATTAGTCAGAGATACTAGCTCGAGCTGCATGGGAGCCTACCCTAGCTAGCATTACGCGCAGATGCACTATCAGGAAAACAAACCTTTTTCAGGTAATCCTACGAGATACAAGTTAATTTACGGATGGAAGTATACCGAAGTATAATCTGAGGCGGAGAGGGGGGCGATCATCACTGCGAGGTTTAACTGGACCCAGGCCTGCCAAGCAGCTGTACACAGGCTGCTCTCAAACACTCTGCACAACGGAGAGCAACATTAGCTATAGCTATCGGCAATGCTAACTCAGTAAAGACTACGCTCTGCCTGAGCACATGTCATAAGTAGTTCTCAATCTTTACTGCTTAGTTCAACAGCTGGTAGATCTACACTCGATCGCACTGTTGTTGAGTAAATTGGTAAAGTTTCTCTAACGTGAGTCATGGATTAGAGTCCAGGTTTAAATCCAACATTCGGGTTTGAGCCCCATCAGTGCCGACCGTGTAAACCAACCAACCATATTTACTGATCTAGAAGAATCAATCCGCTGTCCAAACTTCTATTTCCATTGCCCCAAAAGAGTTAAAATGCTATTCGAACTTCTACAAGGGGTAAGGTGCAGCCTTCTAAAGACGACTGGTAAATTGAGTGCATCGTCGACTCTGCAGATATTTATATAAAGATCTGCAGCGAAGTATCTCCATGAAGAAGTGGTATGATTATACTAGGGTGCAAATAGGACAGCATTATGATCGGAGGCTCCGATTTGGAGGTACTTTTGAATCACGGTACATTTTAGACGGAAGTCCGTAAACTATACTAGCATCGGTAGCGGCTTTGCCGCCCCCAGGATTCGAAACGTTGAGCATGGTGGACTTGTTGCGATATCAGACAGATTATCTAGACTTCTGCTGTTTATCTGATACTGGTATCTGCCGCTGTGTATCTGCCGCTGTGTATCTGCCGCTGTGTATCTGCCGCTGTGTATCTGCTGCTGTGTATCTGCCACTGTGTCTACTGTGTTGTATACCCACTACTGTATCTGCTGCTGTTCATCTACCACTGTGTATCTGCTGCTGTGTATCTGCCGCCATGTATCTGCCGCAGTGTATATCGTGCTGTGTATCTTGAACTACTTTTGTATATCCGCCGCTGTGAATATGTATCCTGACCTGGTACTGTATATCTGGCTGTATATCTGTCACTGTATATATATCTGCCATGGTGTATCTGCCACTGTGTCTGCTGTGTTGTTTATCTGCTGCTGTATCTGCCGCTGTGTACCCGCTGCTATTTATCCGACGCTGCTATCCACTGCTGTTTATCCGACACGGGTATCCACTGCTGTTTATCCAGTTTTTGCCGCTGTATATCTACGGCTGTGTATCTGCCCTTGTGTATCTGCCACTGTAAATGTGCATCTTGATCCGGTACTGTATATCTGCCACTGTATCCGCCACTGTGTATCCGCCACTGTATATATATCTGCTACTGTATATTCTCCACTATATATCTGCCACTGTGTCTGCTGTATTGTTGAGAGTGATCGAGTACTAAGCGAGAGATTGAATTATTTATCGTACAAAAGCGATTATCTACCGAACCATCTATTGGTAGAATCCATCCCATTATATACCTAAGAAATTTGAAGTTCGCTGGAGATGGTAGAGTGGCGCCAGCAGTGGCGAATGGCGGATGGCGAGTGAAAATTTGTGAATGAGTCTACACAATGACTCAGTGCATTCTCCAATCCTTTCTAGCAGCTTCGATGGCGTTCTAACAACTTGTAGGTCTTCGGGATAAATCCTGAGTCAACATGTGGATATCCGCCACTGTACCTGCCACTGTATCTAACACGTGCCACATGGCAAGTTCACCCGACCAATGAGAATGCTTCGAGCAGACAAACCAAGTGTATAACTATTAGATTTAGTGCTAGATACTTCTAGCTAACTGTTTTGGGTGGTGTACCAGAGAACTTTTACTCGTTTACAAAAACTAACTTTCTCAAGAGATTTGATATCGCTTCTTGGGTATATGAGTGCTAGAAATCTTGCAGTGGGAGAGTGAAGGCTGGCTTACTCTTGGCACCACACTTTGTACCCTAATTCTTCTAATAGTTCTATAGATATTTGTACGGGGCTTAGCCCTGCTAATCTAAGTCCTCGGACAGACCTAATGTTCCTAAGCGGTCAAACGGGTGCGGCTTCACTAAATTCGCGCTGGCATTGCTCAACAAACGTACTTATTATCTAGTACGTCTCGACTTCGTTGTAACAAAAGGAGTCCCAGGCTACGACATGTTAGTCAAGCGGAATTAGCACGTTAGGTAACTCACCTCTAGTATTAATGTATCCGGTAGCTAGTTTTGGCATCCTTTGTCCCTTGTCAAGTAGAGAGCACATCTAAGTTACTTATCCCTTCGTGTAGTAGAATGTATGGGGTTACGGTGTGCTCCACCCTACGTCTATACTTTTGTATATCGTGGGGTACGTTCGATAGATGAAAGTGGATGGAAGTGTGTTATAATGCAGTAAGTTAGTGGGGTCGATCGCATAAACTGGAGTTAGGTGTCGTGTAACCTAGTATTAATATTTAAGCCAAGTACCCCACATTCCTAGTTTAATTCAGATGTGACACCTGTTGTCTCCCATAACCACCAATCGTCGCCACACCTTAACCAGAAGCACCACGTTTGAAGATGTCTTTAACAGCGCTTCCAAACGAGCTTCAGCTCGAAATCATCAAGCACCTCCCCGTCATCGACAAGTACCACTTATCGAACATTTCGCGACGTTTCCGCATCCTAATCGGCCCTCCAAACCGCACCGAAATCTTCCGTCACCACCGATCCGAAGAGCGACTAGACGCAATCCGTCTTCGACGTACCTGCACCCGCTGCATCCGACTTCTCCCGTTCTACCACTTCTCCGCCGCGCACGGTAGAATGGCGACAAAACCCAACTACCGAGTATGCCTACATTGCTTCGCTCGCGCATATGATCCTCCCAAGGATGAACTCTGGCTTTTCGGCACTACGGTCGGGGCATGCCAGTTTTGCACCTCCATGGTATTATGTGCGCCCGATGGCAGACGTTTCGGTCATGGCTGTATATGTGGGTTCTGTAACAAGTCGTGTCCTTCAGGTTCTCTCTGCGCATGCCGGATCCTCCGCGGATACCGGGTGCATATTGATCCTGCCCAGTGGGAGACGTATCGACGCCAGATTGCGCCTGACCAACTGGAATTTGTCGTTGATAGGCTCATCGAACGATTAGACCGCTGCATGATGCGGGAGGAACTCCTTAGGCTTAAATTAGATGGGCGGGCTATGACTGGCGAGTACGGTGTATTGCACCCAATTTGCTGTTACATCAGGAACATGGAGGATATGGTACTGCGAGGGGAGTCAGTGGGGGCAAAGAGGCATCGTGCGTTCTGGGAATCATCGAAGTGGCAACAAGCCAGTTTTGATTATTTTCCTTCCATTGATGAAGTGCAGACTTGTGCTCCAATGCCGGTGGAGATGCAGACTAAGAGGCCGATGGTGATGCGGACCCCTAATACACAGTGGGATTTTACTCGAATGGTGCAAGATGGAGTTCGGACTTTTTTCAAATGGAGGTGGTAGAAACCAATCTTTACTACTTGCATTTCTCACTCGTTGTGTTCTTTTGTATGTACTCAGTGTATTGATGTTTAGATCTATCTTTTAGTCAACGGTTAAGTTTAAACCATTACACTGCCGGATAACGCAATTCCAATAGGCTTTGGGAGCGCCCCAAATAGCAACATCTCTTTACTAGCCTGCTAGGTGGACAATTATCCCACCCGTCCTCCGATGGCCCAGTCCGGACCGGACTCGTCCTAGTAAAGACCGGTTCGGTGCGAAGATATCTTAGACCAGGATCGGATCAGTGTGAGGTTCTGCCGGACCAATACGGGCTTGGTTTGTATCAGTCCTGGGCTGTATTCAGGGTTAGGTTTAAAATTGCTATTTTCGGAGCCATAATGGGAGAAACATAAGCCGACTGCACCAAATATTGATACAGCACTGCCATGGTATGTCTCAAGGTGTGTGTGTCTTTGGGTTATTGTTGATAAAAAGTGGCTACGAAAGATGCTTTCGGCAATCCTTGGCCAGGAAACAATACCGAACTAGTCATCGAAACTAGACGGAAACCGCAAGTATATGTAGGTTGGTTTAGACAGGCATCGTGCAGTGCAAGACTGACAGTCTGTGTACCCTCTCCGCTAGACCGGATAATACTGAGCCCTACTGTAGACTAGGAACATCCGGACGTGCCAACACAACACTAAGTATTTTTAACTATGATGGCTTTATAACTTATACAGTTCACAAATACATTTTTGTACCATACGGGCGCGCATACTGCTTCCCTAACCACCAGCTTTCCCATAAACGCTCCCTCTATCCACGCCATCGGCTGATCAGCGTATCGGAACTCAGCCACTTCGCTTGCTTTGCGGCAACCTTATTCCCACCTCTTTGTGTAGAAGCTACTGTATTCAGACTATCAAGAGAATGACAGTGCCCGCTTCCTCCGGATGACTTAGCACAAAAAAGTTGTCTTTTCAGATACCGAGATCAGACACAGACCAAGATTCTTTCTTTACACCTCCAATTGAATTAAGGATTGGGAAGATTGCTTGATATATTGGGTATGAAATATAATGGAACCAACCAATCCTTCCAAAGTGAGCGGCAACGAAATAGATACAGGAAGGTCACAAATGCCAAGATCCCCGCTCCTGCATCCTTCATAATCAGGATATATCAAAACAAGCAAAAGCGACAACGAGATGTGTGTACTGCAAAGAAACAGGGACATTAAAGGCAACAGTGCGAAGTTAGTAACAACCAACCAAAGCCTGCAAGAATTGTAAGGAATATACATATAAGGTTGGCAAACACCATGATTCAAATTTCAACATGAGTTTAAGAAACCTCGAAACAGCCATAAAGCGACAAGCAGATGTCGTGTACCGGAATATAACCTAGACATCAAAAGCGAAAGGCGAAAGGCGAAAGTAGTGATAATTTATTCCGGCTTATATGTTCCTGTGACTACCCTAGCAGCACCATTGAGCCATCCATCCCATACCCTGGCGCCGCGATTAATCATGGAATCATCTCTGTTTGACCAAAACCTCGCGCCGTCACGTAGCACTTCTTTTCCAAAGTAGGCCGCGCTGTTGAGGATAAATCTTGACAAGGTGCCACGCTTCAATCTTTCCTCATCGGCCGCATTCCTCTGTAACATTCCCTGTTTCGTGACCATTTCCTCCAGTGCACGTCGACCCTTTGGTGTATCCTCTGTAGCCTTCTTCTCCAGCTCCCTGATTCGTCTCTGTAGCATCTGGTTCTCATTGGTCAAGCGCTTCTGTAATGCCATGCCCGCAGATGTATTGGCGAGACCACCTTTCTCTAACATTTCCTTCTCTAGACGGGGTACTGCGTTCTGGTTTGATTTCAGCGCCGGCAGGAGCTCCTCAATAAGTTTTTGGCCGGATTCCTTGTCCCTGTGGTATCGCCCGCACCTCGAGCCTTCATCAATCATATGTTTCCAGTATTTTTCCTTTAACTGGCCCTCCAATCGGTCGCCCTCAGCAGCAGAAGAAAGCTTTCCCCACATAGTCGTTACCAAGGTGACATTGCTCAAAAATTCATCGCCGCAGAGGCTTTCAAACATTTCGATGACTTGATTGTCGATCCCGGTTATTCTCGTGACGTTGATCGGCTGGAAATAGAGAATCCCTGCGAGACGTTGGCCATCCTCCTTGCTATAACCACCAACTCTAGTTAGCTCTACCGGTCCCTCCAGAGGTAGTTCTGAGGCTTACTTGGCCAGTATCCAGGCTGTGATTGTCTCCAAAACCTCGGTATCCGAGAGGTGAGTATCATTGAAACCCGGAGTGTCGATAAGCCGGATGTTCTGACCTCCAATACAGAAGCTCTCGCTAGTCTCACACTCGCCAGTACATGACTCCAGCTGGTGGCCCACAGTCATTGTTGGGTACCCGCTCACTGTGTTGATGAACTGGGTCAAAATCTGTCAGCACTATGTCGCAATTGGGAAAGAGAAATATCCCACTTCCGATTTTCCTGTCCCAGTCATTCCTATGAGCCTGGACATTACAGTTAGTTAAGACTTTTCGGGGTAATCGATGAAAAGAGGGAAGAACACACGCAATAAGGAATTCGCCCTTGGATGTTGCACGAGCTGGATTTGCCATTGCGAAATATTAGGGAAGCGGTGTGAAAACGGTTGCGCTATCGTAGGAGAGGGTGATGGTTTTGATCCGTGTATGTTGGCTTTATGGCGTCGTGGGACCGCTTGTCCTTTATTAAATAGCGAAAAGTCAAGCGGATCGGCGTTCTTGACTACACATCGACGACCGAGGGTATCAAAAAATCTTCGAGCCTAGCCAAAAGCTCACCGCACGTATTGCACATCCTAGTGACACCTTTGAGGGATGTTTACGCGGTCCGCTAGCAATAATCATGCGCTAAGAGCTCTAATAAATGCAAGTCAACCACTCACAAACAAGTGGGTCTATAGAAAGGACGAGAAACATAGCATAAAATGCCATCGGGATAAAGGGAAGTGATGAATGTGCAGTACAAATAACTACTTCAATCTAACACGTTCTGTTATGATTTGCAGAAAAAGCAGCATGTCAATGATGGCCCACAGTATGCGGCATAGATAGATCTAATGTCGGTGTTTGCATGCTGCCCGGGGTCTGCAAACGGCTAATCTTGGGCAGGTTACCACCGCACTCAAGATGTATTTTGCATCGTCAGAGCAGTAGAAATAAAATTCGTGGGAATCACAGGCTACATATCTTGGGCCACGTTGTCTAAACACATTCATGAACTATCAGAAAGATGTGCAAAGTGGGCTTGGCGCAGAGACCTAACATTGTGATTAGAGATGCTGCTTCTCTCATGAGCCAGATTCCATTTCTTACAAGGAGATAACCATATTGTAGGTTAAAAGAAATTGCGTTTGCATTACGATCGTGCTAAGTGGGCTTGATGCAGAGACCTAGCGTTGTGCTTATAGATGCAGATCCTCCGATAAGACACATTTCATGTAATGCAAGCAGATAACCGTATTGGAGGTTGTGAGAGATTGTGTTTGCACCACTGATGCGCTAAGCATTGTGCTTATAGATTCTAATCCTATGATATGACCGATTCCATGTCTTACAAGGAGATCCCGGAATTGTTGGCTGTGCGAAATTGTGTTTCGTGCCAAGTGAGCTTAATGCTAAGGCCTAGCATTGTGCTTATAGATGCTGATCGACAGATTCTATGTCTAACGAAGAGATAACCGTATTGTCAATTGTAAGAAATTGTGAAATAAAGTTTACAATGCCAACCAATCGCGCGCATAAGTTTACAATGACAGTGCCACTATCTAATCCTACCACATCACCTGAAAACAATACTGAAAGGAGCTCTGCGATAGCCATCTGTAAAATGTAGTTTGTGCCAACAAAATAGGGCGTGTTTTATCTTTCGGTTTGCAGAAGTAGGTAAAATTTTGCGCAACACATAAATTGTTCACCGCACTTTTAAGCTTAACAAAGGTAGAAAACGACTTCGACAGCAGCAACATTCATGGTTCAAAAGAACAGTGAGATTATATACAGAGCAAGGAGAGTTGGCAATGATTTTTGGTGTTTACTTTCTCTACTCCCCTACGTACCTATTTTATTTACTGAAGCCTGTGCTTTGGACTTCTCTCTCTCTCTGAGCTTTGACCATGTTACTAATTGCGGTGTAATTGTGGTGGTGTATAGCGGTGCTAGTATTGTAAACTTTTACTCGAAATTGTGCTTGCAACATGAGCGTGTTAAGTGGCCTTATGCAGAAACACAGCGCTACGCCAAGCTGCATGCATCGACCTGTAGTACCAGGAATGCATTGGCAGGCTCTACCGTATAATCTGGTCGGTATAGGTTATATAGGAGACTAGATACGTTACTTCTATTTGTTCGATTCCGAGCTCTGTTGTATTGTCATCTGATTTCAAACTGTCATGGCGGTAGGACGTTTTTGCCGATATGGGGTATGCAAGGAGCTTGTGCTACTGCAGTTACAAATTCGACCGGATTATGCGGTACTTATATGATGTCACGTTTCTTGGACTCGAAGTGTCCTATGCAGGTATTTAGCTGATCGCGATAACAAAACTATTACTGATGTACCATTTGCCCAGTAATATTAGCATTTACACAATCTATTCTGTGGCCAGGATCTTCACTCATGACGAGATGGGATTTAGGGTGTGGAACTGATGAGTGCGGAGTTAAAAACGCCAAGCCCTAAGCGAATGGACAAACACATTACTTAGTCGAATCAGAAGTGTATACGTGTGTCAATGCACATTCATTTCTATAATGAAAAATGGTACACATATTGCGCGTAACATATTTAGTCTTCCAAATCGTGTCGTTAGAAAATTGGGAACGCTAGAGCTTCATGACAAATAGCAACAATACGGGTACCTCAACTGCCCGAGTTGTTGAGGAGGAAGATGAGGGCATCAGTCAGCTACGGTTGTGTAAACGGATCACAATCACTTTCCGATCCGTATAATACGCAAAACCGGGCACAATTGATGTCCCCAAAATTACACTAAATAGGCTGACTGTAGGCTCTCTGTACGCAATCTAGATGCGAATACCACCGTTTATTTGTCCAAAGCCCAAACTTCAAATTCTGTAGCGTCTAAACTCCACACACTCTTCCTGTCGCCCCACCTTCGTCGCTCGTTAACCTTGTATGAGAGCAACATTCCCAGCCTAGACGACTCTTGAGACACTGTATGATCCGCAGAATCAAGTTTGGGCTAGATGCAGCTCCCCTACCTTATCTACAACAAAAGATACACTCTTGTAAGGGTAATATAAGCTATAGCCGAGTTACGACTACTCGATCTGCCGTTGCGGTTTCCGGTTGTGTTGTTTATAGAGACTACTCTATACATCTACTTATTTCGTGATGGCACAGGTTATCCTCCCATATTGTACCGTATAATCTGCTTTTTTTGTATCCTCATGCAGCCATGCAGCCCGTGTTAAGCAGTTCTACTCGCCCACAGGGCTCGAACCAGCACGAAAGGACAGCGCAGCTGAGAGCTAGATGAATGCAAGTTATTGGCTTAGCGTCCAGAAGGGCTACAATATGTGTTCCGACCGGTTGGCGAACTCAGCGGTTCGCGAACTGAACAGACCAGTTTGCGATATTCTCGTCCAGTTTGTAAACTTAATCCGGGTTTACGAACTGGCCTGTCTGGTTCGCAAACGTGAGAAATGGGTTCACAATTTCTATCCAGTTTGCAAACGTGAGAAGCCGGTTCACGAATCATAGCTATATAGTCGGTTAGAAATCTGCTTAGCTTGAACCCGCACTTGCACCTTGTCTCGCATCATATTCTCAGAGTCACGTGATGTAAGCCTTGTACCTCGCCCTAAAATCACTAATCAAAGAACAAGAATCTCAACTCAGCGGAGCGAATTAGGGTTGAGGGTCCAAGGAGGGCGGGTAGCGTGTGGTGCGAGACAAACTTGCACCTGAATCCGATAGACAGCGGCCAATTTAGTTTGACTCCGTGTAAATAGAATTACCAGTATCTCTTCTAAACTAAGTATTCACTGTGCCTACTACTTCTAAAAGTCTGCTCCTTGCGCTTAACAGACGCTGTGATGGATTACTTGCGGCAAATTGTGTGGCCTCCACCGCTAAATAGATTTCTCTAAACAGTCTTAAAGTAACAGAGTTGCTGCCAAAGGGAAAGGACAACTCATACCATCTTTTACAGATAGTTGGTGCTGCCATTAGTGTTCCAGGGTGGGTTTGCATATTTCCTGAGCAGTTCGCAAACAGGCCCCAGTTTGCGAACTGGCCTGTCCGGTTCTTGAACAGTCAAAGTTCGTGTACCGGTCGGAACATATACCTAGGCGGATACCGTCAGATTAAATATTAGCTATACGGCTCACCTGGTGACGGCATTGGGTTTTTGGTATTTTAACGGGAACAGTAACAAATATTCTAAGTTTCCAGAGATTGTAAAACAGCAACATACCCAGTGGGTGTAAGGATTGGAACTCTTAAAAACGGTGGGTTGCGACATTCGTTTAGGTTGAGTAAATGAAGTATTGCAGGTATGGATGAGAGAACCGTGTACATAGTCTATAGTACAGAGTATAGAGAGAGAAAAGACTGAAGATATGCAGAAGTGAGTGGCGACTGCTGCGCGGCCTGTTGCCACGCTTTGCCATTACCACCGAACGTTCAACACTTTTCCCTTTTGCTATACTCCATAAAATCGATAGTAGCTGCAAGACGAAATTCAAACTTATTCAGATAAGGCCATGAACTAAGGACCCAAATTTCCCGCTAGTAAACCAGCCGTTGTACAGGAAATTTCACAAAAACCTGTACCGTCCGCACTAGCGTAAATGGAAGAGCAACCCGGCAATGCCCAAAGAGGTAAACTATGGTAATAAGAGACAGCTGCCCATCTCAAAACTCCATAAAGAGTAATAAATTGGCCCACAGCGGTATCCGCTCCAACTCATAGTAAAACATCGCAGAAGGCTTGTGTACTCAGGTCCTCACCAGGACAGTAGAGACTTCACTCGTCTCCTTGAACCCATAGTGAGAACAGCAAAATCTTATCCGAACTGGACGCAAAAACAAAGTGATCCCACCTTCAAAAACTCAGTCAGGATGGCAAAAATCGACGATTCTGGTCCCCTGAACCCAGTCAGGACAGCACAAACATTCTTATCCATATGGGGCGGCAAACTGAAAGGACTCCGTAATCTCTCATCTTATAAACTCTCGAGATGGCAAACTTTAAGAAGTTTTCGGTTTCCTGTGACAATGACGACTACTGCAAAGCAAGTCTTGCACGCTTGATATTAGCGTGGAGCGTTTCAAGCGTTCTAGATGCTACCTCCTCGACTAGGAGACAACCACCCCCTGTACGCGCCACACATACGACCCTCGGCATTGCAAATACGTTGTCAGACACAGTATTTGCTTACAGACGAGCCAACAATTTACAAACGCAGCCTTGATTTACGGTCACAGCATCGCTAAATAACTAAAGATGTTTCGATACCGAGAAGTAGGAAATACGTGGTCGCAATAGTGCTTAGAGTGGTAGGTACTGTTGCATGTACTCTATACTTGGAACATAAGCCTCAGCCTCCGTGTGACCGATACGGGCTGGTGGGACTCAGCCTTAGCCTCGGTGATACGAGGCTCAGATAGTACGTGAGACTATTATATATATAGGCCTGTAGACTTCATAACTAGAGACAGAATCAAGAAGACAACCGAACCATAAAAAGTAACAGATACCATCGACAATGGCCTGACGCTGACGTATCAGCCTTATTCCTTGTCCACAGAACAGAACAGAACACAACAGAAAAACACGACAAAATTGAGTACAAGGTCAAAAGAGAATTTGCAGGCATTTTGGTCTTTTAAAATTGAAAACAATTTCCAGAGAATTTTTGTGCAAAATATTGCATCAAATATTACATTTATTTTTGCTCTTTCTGCCTTGTAGTAGTAGATATGATAGAACCTTCTGTACTTTCATAGACTGAACCAGAAACCGAAATCGTTTTCCCCACAAGAGTTTCTGCAAGTTCTAGAATAAGCATGAGGATTCGCGGACGCACAACTCCCTCCTCTAGCTTCTGCAACAATGCGTCTCAGTGTCAGTGGCAGAAAGATAATTCGTTTATGCAGTATCCACTATAGAAACACACTGTGTAGGGTTAGCTAATTGATGCAACTGCAATGGAAAGTGTACAGGCCATTGCTGGTACACAGATAATCAAGTCAATTGTTAGTTCACTACCACTCAGACAAGAATGATTGCAGAAACTTGACTGCATTGACAACTTGAGCTGTAATGGCACCGGTGGATCATACACTTCTAGGGCAGGAAAAGGAGAACGACACGGGGGAGATTAGTGGGATGTAGGAGGGACAACTAATTCAATTTGTACCGGCGAATGTAAATGGACATGGAAAATGCTCGCTCCAGACTGTTATTACACCAGCCCTCTTACTTGTGAAGTTGGCTGATTTGTCAAGAAAGTCACTTTACCAGTAAGTTGACTTGCTTGCCAATCGCGGCAACTGATATGTAATGTTGACTTCTTGACCAAAAAGCCGGCTGCTTTACCATACGGTCGACGTATCTACAAAGCAGCGTACTTGACGTTGAAGTAGTAACAAATATATATACTTCTATGACTGTAATTGTTGATAAAATGACTGATGCGGCTCGCGATTAGCGTCAGTCGATTGTCGACATTTCAACCGTACCCCCCAGAGGAGGTGAGTTTGGCGGCATCCAACCTTTCCTGCTGTCGGGGAATACTAACCCAGGTTTAGACGCGCGCGAAGCTTACGGGGTACTCCTGTCATTTAAACGGCTTACGCCCCGCCCGGTGAACGCTAGCAGCAGAGTGTTGGGTATTTGTTACTGGTGGACGTACTGTGATCCTTTCCTTTAACTGGCTTGCTAAATCGGTAGTTTGCGAAGTAGGGGACTGAGGTAGATATTCGTTATGTGAAGCTGTAGTAAAACTACGGGAACAAGGGCCGCGACAAGGCTTCTACTGCGACGTGATGAATCATGCCCCGGTAGGACTGAGAGGATTTTAGGCGTCGAGGAGGCGTTGGGTGAGTACTACTTCACCATCGGTTGGTGAGTACAGTCATCCTGGTGGGCCAGGCGGGCCAGTTTCAGAATAAGCCCGGCCGGGCCCGCACATCGCAGGCCAGGCCATTGGAGCGGCCCACGCCTGCAGGCTTTGAGCAGGTGGGAACTGCAGGTGCCTAGGTAAACCATGGTTCGAAAAGCCTGCAGTTTGACTACAGGTAACTATAGGTAAGTATGGTCCAGGCGTTGAACTTCAAATTGGTACATCTAGTAATACATTTCCAAGAGTCTACTTTTCCTTCGCCATCGATTCCTGATACAATGCCTCCAACATATGCTCCATCTCATTGATCTCAGTATGCACTCCAGAAATTAGACCCTCTCGTTCCCATGACTTAGTAATGTCACCTTGCACTGACTGATCAGAGTGGCAACTACAAGAAACTGCTGGATTTC
>Ga0307515_10005004_pt1 | contig 27044 bp, 26 predicted proteins | sample 17_EM_MG_FD_194513 | JGI IMG/M metagenome (GOLD analysis project Ga0307515, IMG submission 194513) | Populus trichocarpa ectomycorrhiza microbial communities from riparian zone in the Pacific Northwest, United States - 17_EM | ecosystem: Host-associated > Plants > Roots > Unclassified | place... | reverse complement strand
GCTTATAAATGATGAGGTAGCCCAACCAGCAGGCAGTCGCCCACGACGCACAAAGCGACGCCCAAAATACTTGGATGACTACAAAATTGATCTAGATTGATAGAGCGACATCAAAAATATAAACCATCTTATTTTTATATAAATTCAATTAATTTGTGGTGCGAAAAGCTTCAAAATTTGATTTCTAAATTTTGGTGGGGGACCGTGCATTTGGTGTCGGCGTGCATGATGTGGCGGCGACTTCTTAGCACGTCTCTCCCTCCTGTATATACCTCTTCTTCTTCTTGATATCTTCGTAATACAGCATTCGTTCAAGTTTCGGGTCAGAGGCATTTGTTCGAGCCGTCACAGGTGTCTCGCACCTGACATAAAAGTCGATTTTTAAACATTTAGTGGCTATCAAAACGACGCATAACTCCTTAGACGCTCGAGGGATAATTTAAGAGGGATAGGGAGCTATATACTTTCCCTACCCCGTAACTAAATTCTACTACGGAGCCTCTAATTTATAAGGTAACTCAAGGCCTTATCCTATAAATCAGGCGCTCCATAGTAGGATTTGGTTACGGGGGATACGTATATACTACCTCTTGTCCCTTCTAACGGTACTATTCGTCCTACCGTTAGAAGGGATACCTTTTAAATTATCTATAAAGCGTCTAAGAGCTTGTAGATATTATTTTAATACTAACTAAATATTTTAAAACTGCCTCTTACTGCTTTTTATAAGGTATAGCTTAACTATAATAGTTATATTATATATTCTTAATGTAATAAATTCCATAAATAACTATCTGCAAGGTGCCACTCGACTATCTCTACATATTAAAAAGGTAACCTAGTATCTAGTATACTTGCTAGATACGCTGCGTAGAATAATATATAAGGTTGATACGGGTCATTAGCAGGCCGTAGACCCTAGCCGTAGACCTATCGTCAGCTCGTCCATGCCCAATCACTTTCCACATAATTACTCTTGCCCTTATAATTGCCCTCACCCTTCGATTCGCCCTCAGATTCAGTCTCAGACTCGGCCTTACCCTCACGCCTACCCTCGCCAGGCTGCATTATATAAGGTGTCTAAATCTATATGTGGGGCGGCCCAGCTGGGTTTTCTCATGTCAGGGGGCAGTTTTCACGGAGCCGGTCACCACCGTCCTTCAAGCGGTGGGGAGGTTTTTGCTGGTATTGTACGAGCAGAGTAAGCACACGGGGATTTTCCCAGACTCGGATGGAGCTCCCACATTGTCCCACGAGGCATCTCACATATCCTTATGACCACAGTAGATTAATTGTAATGCAATGAGGTTTTGCATCAACGTGCGCGGCATTTATTGGAGTGATGAAAGTATTGGGTTGGGTTGTGATGGACCTAAGGTCCCAAGCTTCATATCTACTCCATCCAAATAGATAGATTATTCACTTGGAAGTGATAATTCCAGAGAGAATGAATTCCAAAGGTGAAGATTGAATAGGGAAGTTCTCTTTAATTAGACGTAATTTTAGGGAGGCTAAGGAGGCGGTGGCGAGCGTTTGTATTAGGGTTCCGGTGAGTGTTTGAGAGTGTTACTCTCCAATTATAACTCAGTTGAATGACGTGGAAAGCAGAGCGAACTACTCACGGTCCGGCAGCACTGGTCGAAGACGGGAATTGTACCCATATTCACAAGTGGAAGATTAATGACAACAAATTTTGTGAACTTTCCAACCTTGAGAAGCTACATAAGTCGACAGGAGGGGTAAGGATGCTACAGGATAGCTGAATCAAAGAACATAAATGGCGTAAATCTCTAGGAGCTCATTTTCCGCCTGATTTCAACGCCGTTTGGAGCTTAGCGGCCCAGGGAATTGTTTGTTACTTCCGATTTCTTCCACTGTATACAAGTCCACAGCGTATATGAAATCTGACCAACGAGTCTCAGTGTGAGAAGTGTCTATAAAGAACAGATCACCGTAACCTAAACCCGGTTCTAAATCTAAATGTCTTCGCGCATGGCAATTTGAAGAGTTTGGGAGAATGCTCTCCCCGAAATCGATAGCAGATAGGTCCTGAAGTAAGGTCCAGTTTCGGGCCGAGCAGTCTAGACCTGTTCCCAAACCGAGAAGGTCATCGCTGTATGGAAGCTGAGCTGATGTAAGGTCCATGTTGCCCTATGGCGCTGTTAAGATTACAATTCTAAGACGAAAGAGCTGACACATACCTCGAGCCTTGGTTGTTCAAGAAAATCCAACACATCGCACATTCGTTTGGCATCTTGCGTCTGCTGTAGCGATGTTCCAAAGGTTGTTGGCTTGCGCCCGATGATGTAACCAAAGTCGGAATGGTAATTCGGATTCCACTCGTCGATTGCTCCTGTAAATAAGGTAGCTAATGAAATATCACAAGCTGAGTCAGCGGCCTTCGTAGGATTTTCGGAATCGTGAATAGTCGTAGGAGCAACTTTGGGCGAAATGAGATTTGGGGAAAAACAAGAAGTTTTTGAATTTAGGGATGGATCTAGAAGAGCGATTTGGAGTCGAAGTTTTCCAGGATTCCGATTCTGCCGAATACAGGACGAACAAGAACCACAACTGAACTCAGGAGGTACGCTTCGAGTTAATTCTGATGCGGTTGGTCTTTGAACAGGATCCTGTTGAACCATCGAACGGCAAAGATCTAAAAGTACTCGGAGCCCAGCTGCGCATTGAGGACGCAACGTGGGAAAATGCAAAGAGGTAGTCCACTTGAGGATTGGAATTATGTTTTCGTAGTACGGCTTTGGTATTGGCTCTCTAGGAATCACGGGACCGAAAGCCAGATTGTGCGTCATGGAGTAGTCTGGAGGGTTGTTCAAGTGACTCCTGAGCCTATTCATCGATCCTTCATTCGTGACTGCAATAATTTCCAGAAAGACTAGACCTAGCGAGAACACGTCTGCTTTCGTGCCGTGTTTTCCATGCGCAGCAACCTCTGGAGCAGCATACATCGGAGTCATGGCACTGATACTGTCAGTCGTGGATTCGGCATCTGTCCACGTTTTGGAAATGCCAAAGTCTGTGAGAAAAACTTTGGAGTCCTTAACTAGTATATTTTGAGGCTTGATGTCTTTGTGTCGGACGTGAACTGAGTGAAGATATGCCACTGCAGAGGCCAAGCATCCAATAGACCTAAGCAGAACATGGTTCTGCGGCAACGTATCCGGGTGATCAAGACATTCTTTAAGGTTGTGCTCTGCTACCGGGCTCATAACAACATGAAGTGATGAATTACCTACGTACTGGGCAACGAACTGTATGATGTGCGGGTGATTCAAGCGCTTCATGATGTCGACTTCCGCCCGGAATCGCTCGATGGTTGAGGTCCCCTTGCCTGGGTTGCGTATCGTCTTCCTCGCAAATGTCCGACCGGTAGGGCAATGCTCGACCTTCTCAACAATGGAGTGAGACCCGTGGCCAAGCATATCGAGCGTGTGGAACAGTATATCTGGCCTAGGAACTCGATTACCACGATCATCTTTGCAACTTGAACTATAGTTATGATGGCAGTGACCAGGCTCCCTTTCAGGGCATGGCAAAAGATCCTGAGCATCATTTCTTGACGAGCCGCTAGACTGTTCGAAACCCAACACGCATTTCCTGGAGGTAGAGCTATGCGGAGCTCCTTGGGATGGTCCACCCCCATCCCCACTTTGATTGCCGGAACCAGAGCCGGAACCGGAACCAGAACCACCACGTCGGTCGTCCGAGGGTGGTGCACCGGTACCTCCATTTCCAGGTGAACAGTCAGGGTTATTATGGTCATTATCCGGCGGACCGGTCGGGCCTTTGGCATGCAGGGACCTTTTATTTGGAGGATCAATCCAGGGATCCTTCCATTCCTCAATAGGTTGCTTTTCAAGCTTTCCAGTGAAATGCTGACCCACGTGGTCGCACCTTTGTTTCCACGAGTGAAAGGAATACCCACAGAAACCGCATCTCCGCCTGAATTTAGAATAGCTCACCTTGTGGGGAAGAGGTGATTCAACGTCCGCGTGTGCATCTTTAATGTGATCTTCCCACTTGTCCTTTCGATGGTGTATCCAGGGTTTAGCCGCCGGACACGACAAGCAAATAAAAAAGCTTTGAGGTTGATTAAGTTCTTCATGCCTCTTCCAGTCCCCACATCTCTTGAAAGTACGTCCGCATCTGGAAGTACATGAATACGTCTGATTTTCGGTCTTTGACTGTTTCGACTTGTGACACCTGTTTGGGGATTCAGCTAGATATTTGTCGATCACGGTTCTCGACCACCCGTCCAAATCTGGCGGATGCGCGTCTTGGATTGTTCCGCATGTGATTTCGGCAGCATGATTTTCGAGAGCAATATCATTCTGGTATGCAATCCTATCCTCAAATTCATCCGATCGATGTGTCTGGCGTATCTGAGCTGGCCCCACAGGCGTCCTTCGCGTTACTAGAGTGTGGCCAGGCTGCATTCGTTGCTGTCCCCTCTCGGAATGCCGAGGGAAATTCGCGGGACTCAGCAAAGTAGGATCAATATTCTCCAGGGGACACGTAAATGATCCGGTTTGTCTGGTATACGTCATTGAATTTGATTCACCATTTGGGGAATCCCCGTTGGCTTTGAGAGAACGTTTCTTCCTAAACCACTCTCTGACATCGTCTTCTAGGAGCTCGTAGAGAATAACGAAAGACTTGATTTGTTCAGGAGTTGGGTCCGGATAGCCTCTGGCGGTGTACCAATCTTCCAACACCTTGAATTGATCCCCAGCAAACAAGCCCCCCGACAGAGGCACTCCAACATCTGTATCTGTGGCTGGGAGGAGGCTAGCAACACCGCTTGGCCCTGAATAGCCTAGGCGCCTTTTCTTCGCACCATTGTTAGGCCACTCCCCGGTCAGCTGTTGTGCGGGCCGTCCCATTGACGGTTGGACTTGGGCTGGATAGGAGACGGGCTGTGTCGACTCTCCAGTACCAGAGTTCACTTCACTAGTACCATAGGCCGAGTCGTGAGTGCCAAAGCCGACGTCGTTATAGCTGAAGGCACTATAATCGGAGGGCTTATATAACATGAGTAAAGGTAACAAGAATATACCTATCAGAAGACTCACCGCGTTGGAGGAGAGAAAGGGATGGTATACAGGATTTTGTGTGGTCCCATAACCGTAGATTTGGGCATCTTGGTTCATTACTTCCGACCATCGCCCAAGGCCATCAAAGGCTCCCGGGAATTGTTCGGATGCATCCATGCTCAGACTTAGCCGTAGGCAGTCATCCAATTTCCATTTATCAGAGACTGAACAGAAGGCAATTGTATGAGTGAAGCACTGATTTCCTCGCAGAAGACTAGGGAAAGGCAAAGGAGGTGTGGTTCCGTGGATTGTTCGAAGAGAGGCACGTCGGGTTTTGCCAGCTCTGACTCCCCTCGCAAGGGCAAAAGTGGCGACTCAAGTGCTTTTGACAATAATTCGACCGCGCGGTCATGATAAGAGTAATTACGAGGGCGATTGAGGGTTTAAGTGCAAAGTTGAGGGCAAAGTTGACGTATTGGGAAAGGTTAAGGGCGAAAGACAGGCCAATTCCGCACCTTCGCCCTTGGCCGGCCATACCAGAGGAAGATGATGAAGTGGCGTATCTATTAATTCCGAAAAGCTCTTCATGGTGCTTCTGCTGGTAAAATAGCACTGGGGGATTGTAGAACCGATAAAGAAGGAGAAAATAACGTGGTTGTCTAGGGTGGGTATTATCTCGAGATGAGAGGAGTTCGAGTTGAGGGAACTGATGATGAGGGCAAAAGGTGGGTGGGAGGGGGTGGCTTGTGAACTCCCTTTGGTGCCACGTCGTGTATCGGCCAAAGTGGCTGCAGAGGGCTTCAAACTAAGGGCTTCGAGCTAAGGGCTTCGAGCTAGGGCCTCCGCTAGGCAGATAGGTTCGCATTTTGGCGGCCCCTCGAGCAAAGCGGTCAGCAGAGTGATCCAACTACCTTTCCCACCCTCTCTACCGCCTTTCTCCTTAATTGACTTACAATCTTGTTTCACAGTTCGAAACTCTTCCAATTGTATGGCCGTAGCGGCCTATAATTCCTAGGGTTGAAGTTCTAATCCGCAAGTGCGGCTTGTAGCTTTCAGAGCAAAGTTGTGTAATCGAGATCTAGGTCCTATTCACGGCTCCATTTAAAACCTGACACCAAGAATCCCACTTTTCGTACGCGGTCACAATACCTATACGCTCAAAAACGGGCTTCCTCTTCATCTATAAGCCGCAAGATTAATTAGATGTCACCCTATCCGAGCTCTCTCAATATCCTCAAGCGCTACATGAGATAGCCATCAGGTACATAATGAATTCCGTCTTTCCTGAGATTGTAGTCAGCCTGGAAGTTCTCAACCAGAATGTCCTTCGGCAGAAATCTGGACCTTGTAGATGTCACTCTCGTCTGCAGCTCCATTGCTGACCACATAAGTATTCGAGCGTTGCAGGGGCGAGGTAGCTCTGCACTTTGGGCTGGTCACCGGAAACTTCGCCATGAGGGTTAGACCCACTGATGTAGCATGGGGGCCTCAAATCTCAGCATATACTTCCTCCATGTTCTCCGGTGAGTGCCCGTATTGTAAATTTCTTGAATGGTGGACCAGGATTACGTGGATCCGGTTACTCTTTCCGGTCAGCCAGAGTAATTTAGAAGCCTATTTGTGTCAACTATTCATAGTAATGCCGGGGCAGGATCTTCTTCCTAAAGGCCTGCAAGATATTTGACCATTCGGTACGGTTGCATCCGTTTCGCAATGCCAGAAATGGCTGGAAAGCGGTCTTTCTGAAAGTGAGATTCAAACCGGCGTACTTCTCTATAAGAGAGTACCGCCACATTGACAGCCTGAGATTCTCAAGATCAAAGCCGGATGCATGGCGGGCCTTGGGGTGCCTCTCATCCCGAAGGTAGTTGCCGCCATGGAATTAGAGCGGTAAGGCGGGGCCTCTTGAAGAACAGCAGTTTTAGCATGGACGAACATACTATTTATATAATCACAATCCGTCTACTCACTCTGGTAACTAGAGAATAGTAGACCTGGGATAGCTCAGATTCTCGATATGTTGGTTTATGAATGCTGTCTGCGTATCAATTCCTAAGGTATGCAGGTTATACTGAACGTGCATTCTTATTTTTAGTCGATGAACTAAACCACTCTAAGAAGATCCGTATGCTAAAATATATGAGTTCGTTTTATGTGGGTCTTTAGTAGCTGATCGTTAAGCAATCAGTTTCATGTTCATGCAAAAGCAAGGATGAAGGTTATCTCGTGGTACAGGCTGTCATGGCCGCGCTTACTAACAACCAACCTTCAATAACTATATTACCCTCCTTCTGAAGTATCACTTATGCAAAATACAGACATTCCGACCGAACCGGACTAGTTATCATAGGTGAAACTCATCGGAAAAGCTCTCTAATTGCAGAAGTCAAGAGACGTAAAGTGGTTGTCATACAAGATTTACTGCTGCTCTTGAACGAAGCAGTTCGTCGAAATCCGCATGGAGAAGCAGTTGTCTCGTTACACCAACCTCACCTAGGTGTCCCTGGGGTCGCCACCGAAAGAAGCCTGACCAGCTCCGTTGGACTTACTCCCAATTGGAGACGGGTGCAAAAGTACTTGCTTCATGCCTCTGAGAGTCAGGGCTACAAAAGGCAATGCCATATTGTTTCTTCTGTGAAAGCTGCGCAGAATATGGGCTGTTCTGCTGGACTGCGGTCTACCTCGTACCGCTAAATCCTCGTGCAACGTTAAGTGCCGAAGAGGTCCAACATACGCTCAAACAAGTCTGTGGTCTAATATCCGCAGAAGATATCAACCGTAGTGTTTCGGTATTCGCCTTTGTGGACAGTATTAGTGCAATGCGATTTTCTAGTACGGTTAAAAAGAGGTTTCAGAAGGATATTTCAGTGGATGATTTGACGCAATGCTCGACTATTCAAGAACAAGCTCGAGTCCTGGACTCACGTCAAGTAAGGACCACTGAAGCTATTCAAAAACGATTGGAGCCTCCAAGCGTAGAAGGTATGGCCCATTGCTCCGGGCAAATGACCAAAGCTTCGCAGACTGGAGAACGAGCTGAAACTTTCCTAGAAAGGCTCGGACTACCCTGGAACGATGTCGAAGATGTTATCCCAGCTCCAGAGACGGTGGCCTCAAACCTGGACACAAAGGGATATGCATTGCCCGACGTGCAGATCATGATCGGTTAGTCAACGCACGGAAAGCTACACTGTGCCATCACCCAATGCTCCGCGCAATCCCATGTGACTTACCTAATGAAGAATACACATCCTTGGAGATAGACCCACACCAGGCTCGCGTTAAACGCTTATTCATTGTGCTTCGAGGGAACGATCATGGGAGGAACTGCTCCATTCGCACCAAAATCGACGTTGAAGAACCCCAGCAGCTTAGTTCCACATTCCTTGATGAATGGGCAGATTTAGATATGGGCCCCTTGGTCCACGTCGCCTTCGTCAATGTTTGCAGCACTAGGACTGGTGCGTTTATTCTCGTTGGCAACCACGCCGCTTATGATAATCTCTCGATGAATCTCCTTTTGGAAGATCTCAACTCCGCTTTAGACCATGGGTTGACAACGAAAGATATGCCGCTGGCGCCTGGTCACACACCATAATATAAGGATTTTGCTGACACATACTACCCGCATCGAAGAGGCAACTCGGCTATGGAGGCAGTGACATTTCATGCCCAAAGGCTCCGTGGCATTGGGAATCTCAAAAGTCTCTTTGGCCAGTTCTGCGAGCTCCTGGGTGGTTCAAAGGCCCCGACGCTGGGTGGACGAACGCCGATGGTACACTTGGCGATCCAGCATTACGCACCCCCTTAGACCAACTCTCTGATCGAGAAGGTATGGATGGCTTGACACCAACACCCCACCTTAAAGAGACGAAAGCAGCTCACAGCATCCTTCCGCATATCATTCTTAAAGTGGCAGTGTCTCTATTCAACATCGCACGCACGGGCACAAACGCCGCGCTATTTGCAAACGTAGAAGCGGCGCTCCTGGCCATTTGTTAAAAACCGAGTGACTCCAGGCGAAGCTCTCAGTGTTGCTAGCCCTCTTTTCATGTTGTTATCAATCGTATTGACCCCGACAAGAAAGTTGTCCACCTTTTGAGACGCGTACAGGGGAGCAGGTTCCTTAGCCGATACTGCCAAGCTCCCTTGTTCGAAATCCAAAGCGCTTTCACCCGAAGACGTGAAGGTCATAGATGAGGCAGTGTTGCACCAAGGTTATACTAGGCTCATGGAATCCAAAGCGCGACGTCCGAACAGAATCAAAGTACTGAACAGTCCCCAACATTAGTGAAGTTCCAGAGAATTGCGTACGATCATATAGATTTCGCTTGGACATGTGGTCTGTGGGATCCACAGACATTATATGTGAATGCAAGCTACGGTGATTGCCAGTTGTCTAAGGCAGAGGCGATGCGGGCGCTTGAAGAAGTGCTTTCTGAGGTATGGAGGTAAGGGAGGTGAGCGAGTTGATCAAAAGTTTGGAATGAAAGATGAATCACAGTGCGCGGCTGTTACGACATCCGGAATGAAAGCAAATGCACCTGTGTCTCTTGTATTGAAGCGTAACAATCACATGCGAAATGCGAGGTAACCGTATAAAATAAGCTCAAGCCTGGCGAGGTTCGCATTCCGAAATTGGGAATTTGTGAGCCTTGGCATGGTGTTTATTCGCTTCCTCTCCTCCACTTTTTCATGCCCCGAATCTGCCAAGCCCACTTCTGTTTGCAAACCATCTCCGCCCGCACCCACACTTCTCGTCACTAAACCCGTCATAATGAGCGGCACGGGCGAGAACCGGTAAGCATCCATCTATGTAAGCCATTTAAGCATTATCTAACCAGTCAGTAGCGGCTGGCGGCGGTCGGGTCAGCCCCAACAGCAACGCCAAAACCAGGACAGATCCTCAGGCACGAACACTCCCACAAGAGACAACGCACGCCAGCAAGCCATGCCATCTCTTTCAGGTAATTCTTGGGCGATGTCCGACAAGGGAAAAGGTGGGTCGACTGGCGGTGAGAGACCAAGAAGTATGCAGCCGATGCCGGTACAGGGGGAACAACATGTTCCCGTGAGGGACTTCAATGCTGCAGAGGTAAAGGATTTCTTGAAGAAGCGTATGTCTCAGCTTTCGAAATTTCCTGTCCTGGTTCTGTGCTTGTTAAAAAAGGAGGCTGTAGAGGTTACCTATGACTCCGCCTTTAGCAGCAGTACGAATAACTTTTCGAATTTACAAGCTAACTTTACATTCAGGTTATCAGGAAGCAATTGCAGGTACGATAATCTAATCATTTACGGACAAAGCCTCCTCGTTCGAATGTTCCTAACGCACTTCTCCTATCCAGACCAACCATCGCCGTATCACAAAGCCGAAGGAGATTCTGTTGCGAAGAGATATAGTGGAGCCTGGAGTTCAAAGGGTATGTCCCTCAGCTGTCTGCAAATGATATGTGGACAGTTGGCTGACAATCTCAGCTATGAGCCACTTGATGCCTAATGGGCAGGACTTCTTCACTCAATTGAAGAAGCAGTTACAGGCCCTCGAACAAGGGAAGAACACTTGAAGCTAGGCTAGTCTTCAAGCATATTGTTGTATTCAGCGGCATTCTTGGAGCATTGCCGGAGTTTTTTGGGCAGTTACATTTGTGATATAGGTTGCTTAGTGGCCTTTTGACTTAACTCTAGTCATTGAGGGCTGCGCATGTTGGTCGGACCACTACTATTCACGGAGTTGGAAGGAATCATGGACTGCTTGGACTGTATGTCTTCCTACACATGGTGGTCAATGATACCCGTCTGGATTGTCACGATGTGTAAGCTTCAGTCATGGTCGAAGTATCTTTGGGCGCGTTGGGTTGTACTCCACACCTATGTAAAATAGGGTAGCTGGATTGGCTTATTGTTACGCCTGCACTGAACGATACACCTGTTGTTCCCCTATTGCTGTGATTGCTGCCATGATCCTTGGAATATGTGACTTAAGGGCCGGGATGCTGCAGTATTGATGGCCACTCGGCGAAACTCGCCAGCAACGTCGTGCTGTAGACTTCATACGAACAACACCAACAACAGCACATCTCCATATCTCTCCACACTTCTCTAGAACAGCTGCCTGGCTTGCTCCGACTATAGCCCCCATTCATTCGCTTCAGCATTCGGAGAAGCTTCAGGCAATTTTCAGGCAGGCACACTCGGGAATTTACTTTGTTCCCGTTCACGGCCGCCAGCCACGAAGCCCATTAGCCAAGCCACCACCTCCGCAACGAATCCACACCTCCACCTTACGCGGGATTCCTCCGAACTATTGAATATTTACAATTTCGGAGATAAAACCTTACAGCAAGCATGTCTTCACCTCCACAGACCCCGTCGCACCGCCCTAATTCGCATCGGCGACATCCCTCAAGCCTTGACCTGTCTTACAACAACAATGCTACCCCTTCCCGCTTTTCGCTGAGCCGTCGCTCCTCCGCAGCATATTCACCGGTGACACCTCGCTCGTCCCATGGGTTTCAGACACACAGTAGCCCCGCACCCGATTTTGGTGACGGGGGCGGAGAGGATGGGGGGGGGTTGGGAAATTTGGCGGATGAGCTGGCAGACGCGTGGGATGACGAGGAGGAGCTAGCTGAGGGAGAAGAAGGCGAGGATCTCTCTGATATTCCGCGAGAAGAGGTTAATGGGCTTGGACTTGCGCTCGATCACGACGGCTCCGCTGGCATCAATGGTATGGGCGTGGGGATCAACGGGCATCACATCCTTGAAAGCGCTATTCGAGACAGTGGTATCGCGCTCGAATCTTCACCTTCAGCGGCCTCGAAAGCAACGCTTAGTCCAATTAGAGTGCCAGGAGGCAGGCATAGGCGGAATCGGTCCAGGTATGACGGATCTGATTACGGCGATGATTCGGATTTGGAAGTCAGCGAGGGTATTTCTGCGGGATTGGAGGCAAGAATGGCAGCAGTGGAGAGTTTGGCGAGGAGGGGCATGGAGGAGAATGGAAGTTCTGCAGACCAGGTGGTGCAAAGAGTTACAGAGAAGTTAAGGGATCTAGGAAGTCAAGCTGGGGTGGAGAGCGGTGCTACACGGTAAGCCTACAAGACTCCTTATTTCCCATTGTAACTCCGTTCTGGAAAGATTCCATAGGACGTATCATGTCGCTAACAACGTTGAACAGGCTCACAACCGCGCACTCAGCCCTCACTACACATCTGGCCCACCAGACGCGCACCTTAACATCCCTCTCATCTTCTCTCTTCTCTCCTCTTTCTACTGCTCCGGACCCTGAAGCTATCGACGCCCTCCTCCCTCTCATAACATCTACCCTAGACCTCCTCCCACACCCCCCTTCCACCCCTCTCTACGCCCTCACCTCCCTCACCAACTCGACCCGCGAACTACTCCAGACCCTCTCCTACCTCTCGGACTCCCTGCACATGTCGCGCCAAAGCACCGGCATCGCGGGCCGGCGGCTGCGCGGCGTGAAAGAAGCGCTGGCCGAGTGGCGGAAAGAGACGGAGATCCGCGAGGAAGGCATGCGGTGGATCGAGCGCGGGGAGTGGGAGAAGCGGCTCGAGGAGCGCGAAGCCGGCCGCGTATGTGGTGACGTCGTCGGCGGCTTCGAGGAGGTGTGCGGCATGTGGCGGCGGCGGCTGTGCGAGGGGTTAGGCGTGGCCAGCGCATGAGCAGGTAGCCCCCAATCCCAAAACCCACCCCCCGAATCCTTACGAGGGGAGGATGGCGGGGAACGAGGAATGAGCTGAGATGGCGGCGGGTTCGGGACGACTTGGAGGCGGTGTGCGAGGGATCTGGAGTTCAAGTTTGCTGGGGCTTCATATCCGCGTTCGACATACCCCTCCATCTTTCTTTTTCTGATAGACGGGCGTTCTAGCGTTTTGGGGAAGAGGCGCTTTTGCGCCCTCTTGAAGACTGGCGTGAGCTACATCAGGCGCACCAGCGCATCTTTTCGTATGTAGATATTAGACCGCCTAATTTTAGGCCAAGAAAAATCGTCTTAGTCAATATACATAGAAGCGCTAGAAATAGATTCTAACCCCGTCTTTTCCGTTCTAAATGCTACAATCTGATTATATATGGTTAGTTTACTCACGTATGCATAATGGCATGTCTTGAAATGCGATATTGCGACCCCTTGTCCGCCTCCAACGTCGACCCAGCCTCCCAACAGGCCATTAACCGAGGAGCAAACACCCTCACACTATCCAACAGCCGTCCCCATCCCCTCTCCCTCCAAATACCGCTGCACCGCCTCCTCCTCAGCCTCGCTCTCCTCCTCATCATCCCCAAACGCCGCACTACCCTCCTCATCCGTTCCATCAAGCTCAAACTCCGCCCCGTCACTCTCATCCAGCTCCGCCACACCACCTGCGCCGACTTCCTCGTCCTCCACCCCGCTATCGCCGACGAAGACGCGCGACTGACGCCGGATCTCCTGCAGAAAGCTGCCGCGCCGCTCCCTCGGCACCGTCTGCTCGCGCGGTGAACGCAGCTCGAACATCGAGGTGGACCGCTGGTCCGTTAGCGCGTACCGCGGCCCGCTCTGCGCGCCGCCGTCGCCGCTGGACTTGCGGCTCGGAGGGCGCGGGCTCGTCGGCGACGCGAGCGCGCTCCACCACCCCGAGAGCCGCCTGCCGATGGAGGGGCTGTCTTGTCGCTCGTCACGTCGGTTATTGGTGCTCTTGGAGTAGGCGGTAGCGGGGACGTCGGTGGGGGGTGTGGCGGCGGGCGTGGCGGCGAGGGAGAAGCCCAGGGGGAGGGCGATGGGGGAGCCGGGCTGCGGCGAGGACGACGACGATGACGTGGTAGAGAGCGGGTTTGCGCCCGCGCTGTCGTCCTTGACGCGTCTCGAGGAGCGCAGCAGCCCGCGGATATCGTCTTCAGAGAGGATGTTCGCGATGCCGCCGTCTTGGGTGCGGGCGGGGCGGGTGGCGCGCCGGCCTTGTTGGATCAGCCGTTCGAGCTTCGCGCGGTTGGCGATGAAGTTGAGATTCGGGAAGGTGGATTGCTGCCCGACGTGGATCATGCGGGCTAAACGCTGCGGGGAAGGGTCTGAGAGGATGTGGTAGAAGTCTGAGGGGATGGATTTGGGCCAGATGGTTATGGTGCCGCTGAAGCGCTGCAGCCAGATTTCGCTCCAGTCCTGGCCCATGGGGCGTGGGAGAAGCTCGAGATGACGTAGCACTTTAAGCCATTTGGTCAAGTCGAGTTTCAGATACTGCTCAGTAGCGGAACCAAGAAAACCGCCGCGCCAGCCACGGCCCCGACGATGAGTAACGGGATGGCCGACAGAGCCACGGGAGGAAAAGAAGAATAGATTGATATGTGGGTTAACCTGGCTGACGATGCTGAAGCGTACGTTAAAGTGAAGGTTGAGCGTTTTGAGGGGGATGTCTGTGCGGAGAGAGCCATCTTTCCATTTATGTCCAAATGAGTAAGGAGCCAGAGTTCCATCTCTAGTCTTCTTCATAAGTACAACAGGGTTGAGGATGCCGGGGACGGCAGCGGAGGCGAGGACTGCAGACCAAATCACACAGTCAGGGGAAGTGAGATAATTTGCCAAGATAGTAGGAGAGTGCGGATCAGATGGTACGCATGAGACGTTGAGAATGCGTCCAGTCCGATTGTAAGCTTCCCGGAAAGTCATGCTGCCCCTACAAAACCATGCACAGCGCTGTGCCCAATCAATGCTATCGAAGCGGGCACCGGTACGATACCAACGCTTGATCCATGTAAGGGTATCGCCATGACATGCAGTAATGCGATGAGCTAGGGCTGGGACAAGGAGCTTCTTCAGTTCGTCGTCTGTACGGGTGGCCAAGAGAGCGGCAACGAGTGCACCTCCTGAGGTACCAGTTATGACTTCCGGTATAAGGTTGGCATCCAGAAGAGCCTTGGCAACTCCAAAATGGTAGAACGCAAAGGTGGCGCCACCAGAAAGGCAGAGCGCGGTGCGTCCAAAGTTCGAGCTAAGATGTTTGAACATTGTTCTTTTGCTTTCCTGGTCAATCTGTTTGGTTCGTAGAAGTAGTTTCAAGGAAGATTCAACTTCATCCACGAAGCTCTGCACCAGGTCTTTTGTCCCGTAGTAAGTCTCGCTGTAGAGTCTCGGGTTCTCGAAACCAACGAAATTGTTCTTTACGCAAGCTTCCAAAAGACCTCGGAGTTCCTCGACAGCCTTTTGAGGTTCATGGGAGGCCTTACCATTACTGTTACTATTTCCTGTTTCATCTGATTCTACGCGCGACCGCAGTTTGGCCAACTGCTCTGTAACCCTCCTAATCGTTTTACTGTCGTAGTATGCATACTCGTCGACCATTTTCCACGCATCATTCCCAAGATATTTATCCAGCTCTTTGGCCGCATCCACCCACTCCTCATATGTATTTGTACTTTGTAAATTCCTCCGTAACCTCTCTCTTCGCCCTCGCCATGTGACCCAGTGCTCGTAAAGATAAATATATAGTCTTGTGAGCAGGTAAGATGTACTTAGAAATAGCAACCAGCCGAAGGCCACTATGAGGAAGGGCCATTTCAGCAGGATGTAAACGAAACCCTCGCGAGTCTCATCCCTACCACGCCGAGCCGATCGTTTCTGCTTCCTCCTTCTCCGAACCCGCTGATGTATGGGCCTCCAGTCGTTGAGCGCTGTGATGAAAGTTCTCGGTTTGGGAGCTTGGGCGGTGAGGTCTTCCGCGGAAGGAGAATTCTCGGGAGCCGCGAGAGCTCTGGAAAATTGGGTGAAGTCGTCCTCGATCACGAAGTCATTATCGAAATCGGGAAGAAGGGTGAAGTCGAATGCGGGGGCGGAGTAGGGAGCAGGGCCGTCGGTCTCTTTCTTGACATCAGCCATGAGGAGAGGAAAAGCGTTCGATCATTGAAGCGTTGGTGAAGGGGTGGTCGTATAGGCTAGGGGATATTTTGGTGGAATGGTGTGGTGACAGTCGGCGTTTGTTGGTCATGTCCGTAAAATCGGCATTCCATGTGACGTCGTTACAGGTACATATGCAAGACCGCGCGAGACCCTGAATGGTCCGGGCTGTAAGGCGACTACGCCCGTCGGGAAAGCTTCTTTTGCTATCGACATCCCACCGACATCCCACCAATATCCTACCAACAATCTGATCCAATTGACCCCTATGCACCCGTCTTCACTCCTCATGCGTACTCTCTCGCGCACTCGTGGTCTTGATTCCATCCTCCCAGCAAGAATATCTCGCATACTTGTGCACAACAGACGGCCACTCATTACTCTCGCCATAGAAACATCATGCGACGACACTTCTGTCGCCATACTTGAACATAGGGATCGCTCACGGTTTCCCAGGGCTGTTCTCCACTTCCACAAGAAGATAACCTCGAACAATTCTGTATACCAAGGTGTCCATCCCATCGTATCACTTGAATCGCACCAAGAGAGTCTTGCAACTCTGATCAACGAAGCCATACAGGAGCTTCCCAGTGCAGATCTCCGCGAAGGTGATGATGCAATTGCCGCCGCAAACCGAGCATGGCGAAGAAGAAAACCAGATTTCATCTCCGTCACCCGTGGCCCTGGCATGCGCTCCAACTTGTTCACTGGGCTCGATACCGCCAAAGGGCTAGCAGTAGCATGGCAGGTATTTGATACTAAACTGGGGGAAAGTGAATGGATTCAAGGCTAATAGTCTAGGTTCCTTTGGTAGGAGTACATCATATGCAAGCACACGCGTTGACACCACGTCTGGTTGCCGCATTGCAGCCGTCTGGGCAAGTCACTTCAGCAGGAGGCTCGAGTTGGAATATTTTCAGAAGTAACAACAGATCTGATCCGAACTCGAATACCCCAGACTTTCCCTTCCTTTCCGTACTTGTATCCGGTGGTCACACCCTTCTCATCCACTCGACTTCCTTAACGGACCATAGTATTCTTGCATCGACGTCCGACATTGCTATCGGCGATTGCTTAGATAAAATTTCCCGCGTTGTTCTTCCCGCAAACTTACTCACAACCCCAGAAGGTACTATGTACGGAGCACTGCTTGAGAAGTTTGCCTTCCCAGAGATGGCGAAGGAAGAAGTGTTGCAAGAAGATGACATCGAAGAAGATGTTGATTATGACGATTGCGAAAAATACAAATCTCCATACTTTTTGGAGGATCGCCCGGCCAAAGATTACGGCGAGGAAAATGCAGCTGCACAGGCATATGCTTACACAGCGCCAAAGAGCCGCGGCGAAGAACATACAAAACGAGTAACTGAGTGGGGCTGGGGATTCAGCCCGCCTCTTGCTAATTCAGCCGGTGGACTCAAGTCCAAGAGCATGGAATTCAGCTTTACTGGGTTGGTGACAGCTGTGGAGCGTGTTGTTCGGTTTTCTATGGACAAGGCAACGGGGAAACTTAGCAAAGCTGAACGAGCAGCTAGCGACATTACGGAGGGAGAGCGAAGGGCCATTGCACGAGAAGCCATGCGAGCTGCCTTTGAGCACCTTACCGGCCGGGTGGTCATGGGTTTGGAAGAAATTAAAGCCAAAGATCCTGAAGCTGCAAAGTCAATCACATCCATAGTTGTAAGCGGCGGCGTGGCTGCCAATGGATATTTGCGACACATGTGAGTCAAGCCGTTGAGCAGTGTTCTCCCTTGCTAATTGACCAGAATTGGACGCATGCTCACCGAACGTGGCTACCCGAACATGCGGCTTATTTTTCCACCTGCAAGTCTTTGCACAGACAATGCAGCGATGATTGCATGGGCTGGTATTGAAATGTTTAAGGCTGGGCACACTGACACGCTGTCGATCCGAGCTCTCAGGAAATGGCCGCTTGATCAACTACTACAGCCTCCAACGGGAAATTAGACAAGAGATTTTGCGACGATCTTAAGAGTCGCTCTACCTGCTCAACTATAGGTGGAAACCGAGCATAGGACTCAGCTGGCGCGTATAAGTCAGCTAGGAACTAGCCAATGTGGACGGTTTTCTGTAATAGCCGCTATGTACCCACTGTCTAGGATTCTAAGGAGCATCCTGGGACGAGTGACCGAGGCTCTGCGAGTTCTAGTAAGCCGAGATGCAAAATTTGCCATGCACGACCTTTATGAAAATTAAAGGCAGAAGGTCAGCGGAGAACTATCGCCTCCGGGACCTGGATGAGTAGGCTCAGCAAGTCGGTAGTGGATCGCGGCTGTGGAACGGAGATATTGTTCTAGATAGTTCAGAGTTGGACACGTTGTCTGTAGGTCATGAGCAGCCATGAGCAGATGTGAAGCTTCACGCCAACGGCGGAGGGAATTTATCCCTGGGCCAACCCCACATATGCAGGGCTTATATATATACAAGCTTCGTGTTCCTAACCCTAACGCTGGGCGAACTTCGGTTGCTGCCGGATCCGCGGAACGATGCTCATCAACTTTACACCAATTACCCGGTCCACTCCACTATATTCTCCGTGCACTGTCCTATTTATATCTCTCCCACCACCCTATCCCAATCTTTCTCTCTCCTGAACTTGATACAAAATTACCAAATCAATGACTCGGCTCCCTACCTGCGGATGACTTTCCACTTGCGGCCCGTAATGCGGTCTGTAATGCAGCCATACAGAGGCCGATCGTATGTGAATAGATTATAGGTGGGACACAAAAGCTCAATTTCTCGTATTTTTCATCTGTCGTGAATGTAACATGTCGGTCTAGATGGCAACAATACTCGTCGGGCAATGATGCCAACGTCATATAACATTCCGCACTTCTCTCAACCTCCTTCCGTGACACCGTCCCACATCTCGTCATCGTCATCGTCATCATTTTCTCTACAGCAGACTATCCACTAGTCCCGACGTCACCTCCAACATGCCAAACCTTCAAGCCAAGCTGCTAGCTCTCGCAGCTGTCATTTCAGTGTTAGTTCCCATCTCCAGCCCAATTCCAACCCTACATCTCTCCACTGACGACCCCGGCCCCCCCAGCTCCCTCGCCGCGGAAAACTACAGCGCCTGCGCCCCCGAGCCCTGCTACACCATGACCGTCCCCGCAATCATCCACTGCCCCATGCTGCCCGCCCTGACAACCGCCTGCCTCGAACCCGACTGCATCCTGCTGACCACGACTACGATCCCAGGCCTCAACCCGGCCTGTCCAACCACGCCCACCGTCACCGCCTCGGGATCCTGCCCCACGGCCACCACGTGCCGCCGCGGCTGCGAGGTCTTCACCTCTACCGTCACCGGCCCCGCCTGGAGCTGTGCCTTTAGCCCTGGCGCGACCGGCTCCGCGGACATGAGCTGGTACCGCCGCTCCGCCGCTCCGCACAACAAGAGCTGCGCGACGACGACGACGGTCACGCGCCCGCTGCCGTGCCCGCTGCTCGTGTGTCCGGAGGGGCTGGTGTGTCCGCTGGCGGTCGAGGAAGCGGTCGAGGTCCGGGAGCGCGATGTCGTGGTGGCTACGACGGCGGCGGATTGCCCCGTTACGGTCGTGACGGCGACGATGAAGTGTCCGACGTGTGCGGCTAGCTGTCCGCCGCTTCCGGCGTCGAAGATCACGCCCGTGACGCTGGCGCCGGTGCCGGTGCCCTCGACGCTGGTTAGTGTGCCGAAGGCGACGGCTTGTACGACGTGATAGGAGGGGGGAAAGTGGGTTGGGCGAGGGCGGGTTTATGCTGTGGGTGATTAGTTATAGTGTGGACGTCACGCAGGGATAGAGGAGTTATGAAGGTTTTGAGGACGATGAGCATGCGAGTTCTGCTTCTAATGTATGAAAATTACTGTGGTTTCGTACTTTGAAATAAAAGGCCGATGCGTCGAAAATGGATGAATGATACTGAGTCGTTTCGAAATTGTTTCAAAAGTGATATCAACAGATACTATAAATCTGGCAGAGCTTCATTGGACTGGAAATAACCGCGAAGGACGTCAAGAATTAGGGTATATGTGCCCACCCAAACACCGTCAAGACTCCCGCCCGTTTCCTGGTCATGTTCGTACAAATTTGAAGCAACCTTGAAACTACTCGCCACCGCAAAATGCCCATCATCCACGGGACTTTTCAACAAGCTTCGCCCATAGTCGATTAGGCTATGCCTACATTTCGTTCTCTAGGTTCGTTGCTCCAGCTTCTTAGGCTTCTTCTTCGTTTGGGAAACCCTTTCTCACTCCCCTTCCCATCCTCCGAAGACGCTGGCGACGCACTTGCCTTCGCTTTCTCCTCCTTCTTCACAGTCGTCGCCCCCTTCTTCACCAGCGCGGCTTTATTAACTTTACAAGCATGAATATAGTATTCTTCAACTTCGTTTGTTTCGCCATCTGGCCGCTACCCTCTACGCTCTGTTGTTTAGTAAAGCAAGCTTCGAAAGGCCTCAGCATCTTCGTCCTCCTCTAGGATGATCTGTTGCTGCAGACCAGTATGTACGGTAACGCCGCGACTTCTCTCATCCTCTGAGGCCGAATCGAGTCCACCGCTGCAAGGACTGTTATATATATATATACGTTAAGACTAGGACTATTTCCCTGGAGGCGGCTCCGGTGAAGGCTTGGCTCATATATATATATACTGGGTGCGAGTTCGTGCCCTGTGGATCGTGACCTATGTAGGTTTGAGGATATACCAGCTATTAAAAACTGATCCATACCATCATCAGAATGATAAGGATAAGACAAAGGAGGACGAGGATGATGAGGGCAAAGACGCTGTTGAGGGCCACGCCGTTGGGAGAGTAATCTTAAAGTCTCCCACTCGTCACCATCATCCCACCAGTCACCCAGGCCCCTTTCAGAAAGTAGAACGTTGGAATGAATGAGACTCGTTTTTGGCTTCAGTATGGGAGTACGAACCCACCGTTTCTAAAAGAGGAAGGGGTTGAGGTAATTTTATTTCCTGTCCCGCGCACGTTTCTTCAACTACATGATTACATGGTATGGAGCTCCTGTTGGGATTGGTGATTGAGTGAATATGCCCCAACGCTATTAGCTCGCGGGCTTTCATGCGGCGCGCATGTTCAAATAGAATTTCCGTTTCATGTGTGTCCAGTTCACGAAGTATTATGACATATTCGTTATCCGCCTGTGAATATTTTGAGCAACTCGGGGTACCACAAGAATTCAAACAAAAATCAACCGTACCTGATCGTATTCCCAAGGAAGGTCGTAATAGCGTAAAGTATCAATGCTAAGGTAGTGCGTGTGGATCTTTACATACGGGCTTTGGGTTTACAATTTGTTGTAGGTAAGTAGCCTGTGTCAGCCCAGGTAGTGAATGGTCATTTTCCTCTCATTTCCCGGAACCTTGCCCCGGTTCAAATTGAATAATCGGAAGAAGGTACGAAGTCCTGGATAAAGACGAGCGTTTTGGTCGAGCCATATCCCCGGTTGCTTCTCGGAAGCCATCTCTTGAAATACTGTGAAGGTCAAAAGCTGCTCCCTAGCGGCCGCTATCGCGGCATCGACTATAGGGTCCGAGGTCAGTGATTGCGTGTTAGGCTTTGTAAGCCGGTATTGGCCCAACTTATCCTCATGGTCGATATTTGCTACTTGTAGGTCTCCAAAATCTTTTCTCACAAGTTCCTCCGCCGCTTCCCGTACACGCTGGATTTTCTCATCCAACTTCCCCTCAATCTTTTTCAGCTCTTTTTCCTTTTTACTTTTGTCTTGCTCTACCTTTATATGTTCTAGCTCCAGTTGGAGAAGAGCATTAGGGTCGCATTCCTCCCCAAAGGGTTTTATGTAATCCTCGCACTCAATTGTGGTCTTGGTTTCATGTTTGTCGAGGTTCGCGATTCTTTTGTCTTCTAGGCCTTTGTCCCCATGCCCCCAACAGCTTTCAGGGCCGGATCCTTGTGCTGACTCTCGACTTCTGCATCTGCTATCTCCAAATCTCCAAAGCCCGGTTTATGCACTTCTCTTGCCTGTCTTTGTAACTGGTTAAGCTCTGCTAATTCCTGCTTCATATGCTCCAATACTTCCATTTTAGGGATATTCAAAATCCTGACACGAGCAAAATCTGAAATTTGATCTTCGGGTGGTCCGATAGTGGCTTGACCAGGTATGGCCGGTTGTGGAGCAGACGTTTGATATGAGATCATGCCGGTTTCGGTGACTGAGCCTAATCTTCTATTCTTAAAGGTTCGACACAACGATAACATAGGCCGCAGTTTTCACTAGGTTGCCGCAACAGTAAGAGTGAGGTACAGTAAGATGATGAAGAGAACGTTTTAGTTGCCGAAGGCATGCTTACCGCATAGTTTCAGCGATAACTTACCAATTAGTATCAGAACGTGGTAATTCTAGCACAGGCTCCAGGCACTTTGGACACATAGCCTGCTTACTCCCCTGTAATTTGAAAATCATACTCATATTAATCCTGCATCCAGGTCTGAATGCTTTTTCGATTGCTCCTGATCGGACAACATCGGCCTTGGAGAACACATCATGCAAAACATATTCGCCTGTCTCGATTTTTTGTAGCCCAGGTACATTTGAGAACTTCCACTTCAACACAGTTTCAAAATGCTAGGTAATATCAGCCAACTCTAAATAAATAGCTCGTACGTTTCAGCGCTTACCTCCCAGGTATCAAGCCACTGTATGTTAAGAGGACACAAGCGGTTATGGGCGTCCTCAAAGGTGACGGGTTTGTCAAATTCAACTTGCCGTGGCATTCTACTTAAGCCAAGTACGGTATCAAAAATTCGGAAGTTAGTTATTAATATCATTGCCATTACGCTGCGGAATTCTTCCCAGTAACTGCATAATGGCTTAGCACTTGAGAACAGATAAACGAGTTTCCAAGTCTTACCGTGCGAGCACTGAGACAATAACTGCCTGCGCCATTAGTTGGGTGACTTCACTCCGATCCACCTTAGCCCCTATACGGATAAGCGCTGTTTTGGTGTCATTATGAGCGGCAGTTGCAGAGGACCTAATTGGGTAAGCTGGTAGAAACTATGAAGGTATTAAAGGTCCTAGGTTCTTACATAATTATTTGGGACATCAAGATATTTAACGAAGCAACATGGCTTTGCAGCTGGGCTTGAAATCTTCTGACATCGTCTTTAGTATATAAGCTCCATTGAATTTTTCTTAAACCGTCCCTCCACTTCTGTATAGAGCCACCAGACCTCAACGAAGGCTCATGTTTTTTAAGCCTGCCGAGGTATTCCAGGATTGTTTGACCAGCGTTTGCTGCGACGCATTTCAAGCTTTCGATCTGATCCTGGTTTGCGACTTCGAGACGGTCGACACACTCCAAGGCTATTTTCAAGCTCTCTAGCTCTCGCACAACTCCACGATACTCGACAGCGGCTCCAGTGGCGTCTTTAAGCGCGTTTATAGCCGTCACAACGGTCTCTATAAACGCGATAAAGTCGCCGATCGAGACGCCAAATGGGAACATTGCCAAACAGACGGGTAAGGTTAAGATGTGTACGGTTCCCCGTCAGCCGCCCGAATTAAGGATGTTAAGGAACTCTTAAGACTGAGCTCGTGGCCTTGCTAGCTGGTGGAGATTTAGAGCCGATGGGACGGGGCGCAGCTCGGCGTAGTCAGAACTTTCTAGCCACGCCGAGTTTTTCCGTGACCACGACCCTAATAAGACACCCATGCTAATATCGAGTGCTATGGCTAAAATGGCGTAGTGGCAGTTGCTTTTTTTGCAACATCGAAACGGTAGGTATCCCATCATCCATCAATTACCGTCCTACGTTATAGATAAGAATATAGTCAATTAGGAGGCATGGATTAAGTACGGTTCCTTAGCGTTATATGCACGGGCCATTCCTTATCGATAATGTAGTACCCTAACGGGTGATGGGATAGCAAGATGTGTAAATTTAGGACAACAAGAATTAAAGGCCGTGATTATTTTGTTTTAATTACGTCTAACTTTCGATGCAATTGTATACCATAGCACCCAACTATCTACAGACGTGGGTGTTCGGAACCCTGTAAATCTGTTCTTGAGAGCAGGGTTGCAAATCAAACAACGAGGTTTCAATATTGAATTGAATTGATTGCCAAGACTCGATCAATTCAACCAACTGAGAGTTCGTTGGCCTGGCAACTCAATCAATCTAGAGGCTCTAGTTAAATTGAATTGGTTGATAAATATTAAAGTTTTTGATATTATATAGATCTATTATATTACCAGAGTTAACAAGCCGTGATGCTCTAAACCTTATTTTCTTCGTCTCCCTCACAAAAAAAAGGTAACCCGAACATTACCTGTTGTTTACACCGCCACATCGCCGCCAGAGTCTCGGCAGGTAAGGAGAGCTCTATCACCATTATGACTTCCAGCGCGTCAGATAATGGCCATGCGACGATTGACTTGCACGAGCAGGTTACCCTAAGGACATTCAATGTACCGATCCGATTGTATATTGGCAAGCTAGGGTGAAAGGGACTCTATCCACGACTCGCTCGTATGGCTCTCGATTTGACCAATGTCGTCAGACCCAACGCATATTTAGCCTCACGGGCTTGCTCCTCACTACCAATCGCACACGACTACAATCTGATATAATTGGAGCTTCAATGGCGGTAGGATCATGGGATAAGGAAGGCGTAATTGATATGGTAGATGGGCAGCTGAAGCAGCCATAGAAAGGAAAGGTATAGATGCGGCAGGAAGGCAAGTCAGCACCACCATGTCAAGACTCGCGATAGCTGCTGACTCCTTTACCAGTTGAATTCAGTTGAAATAGTTGCCAAGATCTCAATATTGAGTCAACCGATTCAACCAACTGAGCTCTCTGCTTACAAAGTTTTCAATTCAACCAATTCAAGGCCTCAATTGGGTTGAGTTGAGTTGATTAATTTGCAACCCTGCTTGAGAGTTTGTTCGCACGACCCCAACTCCTCCTCACAAACCTCAGAATCCATTCTAGAAATATATATATATATATATACAGCAAACGAGGCAAAAAGAAGAGTATAGAATGTACAACAGCAGGTATTCGCTCAAGGTCACCCACCGAACTACTAATCCACCAGTAGATAGCTTAAATATGCCGGAGCGGACGGGACGGCTTGCTTCCTATCTCCTATGATCGTACATGCCAGCATGACTTTCAGGCACGATACTTATTGCAAAAGCCTTTGTGACACAATTTTGAGTCATAATCAACTTTCCGTAATCAATGACTTCAAGGTGGAACACCCGACGAGGCCACGGTGATAAGATGGATTATATGTACCTGCGTCTTCCAAGTATTCGAGTATTCGACCAATCTTGGGTGTTCTAAGTTATTTATAGTGACATCCACGTGGCGGGAAGCACCCGCCTTTCGTAAGTAGATCTTGCAGCCCGAATGGCAGTTACAGTTGGTCTCCGTGGGGTTCATGGTGCTCTGGTGGCAGCCTTACCCAGTTTGGCTCCAACTAGAGAGTTCTAGCCTTCTTTGCAAGCAGGGCCAATATCGGGCAAGGTGTCTGAATGTTAATCCAAGAAACTAAAAATCCGTGTAGAGAAAAAGCAGAATACTCCTCAAGCAGCACTAAAAAATAATATATTGTGGACCTTTGGGGTGATGTGCGCATCGTATAAGCACTTCAAAATATGCTGTCTTTACGCCATTTCACAGCTTTGCGCCAACCTCCCTTTTAGCTTGTTCGCGCAATATACGCTTCAATATCTTCCCACTCGGTGCCTTCGGTATTACATCAACGAACTTTACACCTCCGTCCAATCTTTTATACTTCGCCAAGCGTTGCGCAATATAACTCCTTACATCACCTTCGGAGAGCCCTTGGTCTTCAGGCTTGGGCACAATATATGCGCGGGGGAGCTCTGACCCATGATTGGGAGAATGTATGCCGACTACCGCTGCGTCAATGATTTTTGGGTGGTCGAGTAGCAAGCCTTCGATTTCCGCTGGTGCCACTTGGAAGCCACGGACTTTGATGAGCTCCTACCCTTTCGTCAGCGAGTCCAATACATTAATACAATCCAGAATAACATACCTTCTTCCGATCAACGATGTACCAGAGTTTAGTCCTATTGTCACAATAGAGTATATCGCCTGTATGAAAGAAGCCGTCTTCATCGAAGTCTCGCGCGTTGGCCTCCGGGTTGTCAAGGTAACCCTTAATCACCCCAGGGCCCCGTACGCATAACTCTCCTCTAACATCATATGCAGTGATTTCCCTGCCTTCGTCATCTACAAGTTTAACATCAATATTGGGAACGAAACGGCCCACACTCCCTGTATCGTCGTTCTCCGGGTAGTAAAACAAGCTAGCAAGACAACTCGTCTCAGTCATCGCCCAGATCTGCGTAAACGGCGTCGCGGGATCAAGCAATTCCTGGAAACGCGCTTGCATGATCTTGTCGAGAGGAGCGCCACCTGTTGAAGCGGCTTTCACGGAACTAAGAGCTTTGATTTTGTTTGGATTAGGCGACATGACTATTGAAACGACTATTGGCGGAACGAGCAGGAGATCGGTGATTTTGTACTTCTCTATATTTTCGAGGAAGGTGTCGACTTCAAATCGACGCATGATGTAGTTCGCATGACCGGATCTGAGGGCGCTTGTGTGAGTCGAGGGCGCCGTGGCTGCGTGAAACATTGGCAGAGTTACAAGTCTAGAAAGCTAAAATTTGCCAAGTCAACATATTGTAGAATGGAGGTAGCTCCAGACGCATCCCTTGAGACATACCTCATATGGCCTTGGCCGATGCTCAAAAACTGTAGTGTGCTGGGCTACGAGGTTGTAGTGGGAGAGCATGGCGGGTTTAGGCAGCCCTGTAGTTCCGCTCGAAAATAATAGCATGGCAGTCGTGTTCTTCGATGTTTCGAGGTTGTCGAACCTAACCCATTCCTGCTCTCCATGATTCAGCAGCGTCTTCCATGATGCGAACCCAATGGGAAGAGGCTGGTTGGCGGTATCGAGGATTAGAATATGGGATTTTGGAATCCTGAGTTCTCGAGCAACATCGCTAATAGTGCCTACAATCTCGGGTTCTGATACGATGAAACAGGCTTTCGAACTTTTAACATGGTGC
>Ga0307515_10005003_pt1 | contig 27048 bp, 3 predicted proteins | sample 17_EM_MG_FD_194513 | JGI IMG/M metagenome (GOLD analysis project Ga0307515, IMG submission 194513) | Populus trichocarpa ectomycorrhiza microbial communities from riparian zone in the Pacific Northwest, United States - 17_EM | ecosystem: Host-associated > Plants > Roots > Unclassified | place... | reverse complement strand
ACCGTATTAACTTAAGAGGCATAGATGCATAAAAAGCCATATAGGTAAGTTAATAAAAATCTAAATTATACTCTAACTATATTTATAACTAGTTTATAACACGTTTAGATCTAATACGGAACTAGATAAGTATATACTCCTAAGCCTATAACGTCCGCTCTCTTAAATGCAAGAGGTAAAAAATATAAAATACGTTGTTTAGGAGTAAAATAGTGCAAATATCTTCAGAATTTGTTACGATTTTTAAGACACACTATAGTTTCTAAAGAGACGTGGGGTCTAATATAGAGAGAGCGGGCAGCCCTGGATAGAAGCGACCCGGATATTTATAAATGTAATACGAATAGATACGGAACTGGTTCTAAATCTATTTAGTACTTAAGTTAATGTATATAAGCTTGTTTTTAGCAGCCTAAAGATAATTTTAAGCTAGAAATATATGTAGCTCTTAAACGGAGGCTTATATACTAACAATTAAGCAATAAAGATACTCTATATATAATTGCCATATTTAAATATATTTAGAACCTAACTAAATTACGTTTAGAACTAATTACATTAGGATATTACTAATGTTCGGCACTTATTTCTTACCTATATATAGGCTACTATAGAAATATATTTAGAGTACTTCTAAAAAGTATTACTAGCGAATAAGAAATATAATACTACGTATTTAACATCTCTTATTTAACTAGGTAATATAGGTGACAAAGTAACGGAGCAATGCGGAGTTATTAAATTAAATCTCTATAGGAGGGTAGACTACGGTAAGAAAAATATAACCTACTTAGAACGCGTTCTAACTACGTTTATAACGTGTCTGTAACGTATTCCTAGGAATTAACCACCCCTAGGGACTAGGGAAACTTATCCATTAGGATTACAAGGTTACTTTTTACGTTTTTATTCTAAATAACTTAGAAGAAACTCCTTATATTCATTTTACCTCGCATAGGGTACATAGTTATACACCACCCCCCCTAAATAAGCCGCCTCTAGAGATACTAAATAAGGTAATTAAGTTAGTTTGTTAAATGCGTAATCTAGATCTTACCCTTAGTAAACACGTTTTAAACTAATTGTAAATAAATACCTAATGTCTTTATAGGAAAGTTTCTTCGAAGTTCTGCCCTTAAATAGTTTTGCATAGAGTATAGGAAGGCCTCTTTAGCATAGATCTACGCAAGCTTTGCTACTATGGATTATATTACTAGATTAATTTAAAAAGAGAAGCTTACTCTATACCTAGAAGGAAAAGGACTAGTAGGGGTAGTATATAAGTTTAATTAAAAGCATTAAAATCCTAAAATAGTATATAAACATATTACAAACGCGTTTTAATAGGCTTGCTAATATATTATAGGCTTATATCTAACAGATCTATAATAATTAAAATAGAGTTATAATAATCTGCTTTCTACAAGAGTAAGTTAAGATCTTCTTAGCTTAAACTATATTTGAAGTTGATATATCTTTTAAACATATTGTTAAAAGAAATATAAACAAGATTATATTCGCTGTTTGGCTTAAAGAGCATAGCAAAAGTATTATTATATAATATAAACCCGTTTAAAACGCGATACTAATATATTCTAATAGTTTTTACGCTTATACGTGTTATTACTAATATGGAAACAAGGCGTACTTACCAGTTATGCTTTAAGCAAGTCTTTTAATTACTTTCTAAATGTCTTTAGAAGTAGATTTATTGGAAATATATTTATAGTAATGAGGGAGGCTTTAAAGCTATTATATCTAATATAAATGGCAAGTAAATAGCTAGTAGGATACCTAGAACGCAATTAGAACGCCTTCCTAACGTGTTATAAAAGGGTTTAGGCGGTATCTACAGCATATTAATTCTTAGAGGCGCGATTAGACGTAGCATCTTAGGAAAACACTAGTTTTCTACCGAGTACACTTCCTGTAAAGTATCTTAAGAGCCGTAGGTAACTATAAAACGGTATACTCTGTATATAAACGGATGAAAGCTCTTCTTATATATAGGAGCTAGTTAGAATACAAAGAACTCTATAATTTACTAATTGGTAAGCTATTCTAAACCCGTTTGTAATGCGTTTAGAAGGTATTAACAGTATAATATACGAATCTCAATTAGTTACTAACTGGGTAAGATATAAGAGACACCTAGTTATCGCCTTAGGGTTAAATAAGCACTACTCTCTAATTAATCACGAGCTATTTAATAGATTAAGATACTATATAAATACAGTAGAATAAATAGCAAATAAATTATATATATTTAGTATACGTCAGTTTCTTCTTCCTGCCGTTATAAGGTATTAATATATTCCTAACCCGTTTATAATATACTTATATTATATTTAGCGCACAAAAACTAGATTAACGGGACGTTAATTAGTATTTTACTTAGAGCTAGTTTGGAATATAATATATATAAAGAAACACATTAATGTCGGCCCAGTATGCAAACTATATGGGCAGAGAGAGTATATATTTATTATAAACCTCTTCTAAACTAGTTCCTAACACGTTTAGAACAAAAACGTTAATAACTTTAAGAGAAATTAGAGTAGGCCGCTACTAATAATAGCGGGGATGATATTTTATTTTGTACATTATCATTAGGTGTAGTAAGGTCACGATTTAGTTCTGCTTAATGTTTAAGGGGGCTAAGATCTAGATCTGTATCGCGTTTTAGGTTATTCTCTATAGCATCTAAGGAATTATAAGGCATATTTATATTCTAACGTATACGTAACCGGTTACTAATACATTCTAGGCGTATTAGCACTGGTCTCTCGTAGTTACTAAAGCGTTAGGCCTTAAGCAATAACTAGGATATTTAGGAAAGACGCTAGAGGCTTAAATTTCGTAAAATAGAGATTAAATTAGAGGTAAAGGAGCTAGAGAATATAGAAAAAAGAATTTAACTAGAGGTAATAAAGGCTTGTATGCAAAAATAAGTATACTAAATATAAAATACGTTCTAAATATATTCCTATTATGTTCCTATTAAAATATAATATCTAATACTATATATAATACTATATACATAGCCTTTAGACTATAGCGCTATAGTTCTATATATATATATCTATTTTAAGCAACTTAATATATATTAGTAATTATATATTAATAATTTATAAATCTTTTAATTAGGAATTTATAGTTATTTAATAAAATACTAAGATACTAATAACTATTAAATAGTAAAAAAATAGAAAAAAAGACTATAAGAAATGTTAATACCTCTTTATTCTATTTAATAAAAATCTATTATTTTACTTTTTACTATTTACTATTTATATATTTAAGCCTTATTTATATATATAAATAGAGTTACCTATAGAAAGTTATTAGTTAATACTTAATTTAAAATATATTAAATAAAATAATAAGTCTTATATTAACTAATTTTATAATAAATTTTATATATTATTTAAATAACTATTTTTAAATTTTTTTTATAATTATATAATACAATATAATTTAGAAGGGTTTTTTTAACTATATAATTATACTATTTTTAAAAATAAAGATTTTTATTTTATTAGAATTTAAGTAATAATTAATTTATAATTAAATTATTATAATTAATAATAATAAATTCAATTTACCGCCCGTCCCGGTCCCCTTAGTGGGTCTACGCAGGCTAATACCTTCTATAGGAAAAACTCTATCTTAGAGAAAACCCAGTCGCGGGCCGTGCTGGAGAGATAACAGCGTTCCAATATCGGGGCGCCGGCGACTTGCCTTCTACCTAGCACTAGGTCTGTATATTAAGCTAACTAACTACACTTTATAGATAATCTTATACTACCCCTTCTTTTCTTATCCTTTTGCCCTTATCTTTTTTACTAGTCCTTTTACCAGTCCTTTTACTAGTCCTTTTACTAGTCCTTTTACTAGTCCTTTTACCAATCCTCTAGGCTTTAAAAGGGCTAGTATCTACTTATATCCTCTATATCCATTTCCTTTATAGCCTAGAACTAGGTTAGGGCACCTAACTATACTAGCCATTTTATAGCCGCTTAGGCACTTCTTTTATTACTTAGGACGTCTTAAAGATATTTAGAAGTACATTATGCTATAAAGTCTGCCCTTTAGTATTATAGACATTAAAATAGTATATAGTATACTATCTGCTTTATCCAGCCATATTTATACCACGGGAGAATCTCTAGTACTCTAATGGATGCAAGCTATATATTAAACCCTATTACTTCTATATAAAGAAGAAATAGTGCTATAGCCTCTGCTTTTGTTAAGCCTTTATATAGCGGGATTATGGGTTTTCCCTATAGGGTCCTTTACGTAGTTTCTATACGATCTTTAGCCTTTACTTACTACTATTGGCGCTATTTTAGGTCCACCTATTTTATAATAAGGGTGGTTACTTACTAGCGGTGCTAGTGACCTCCTATACGGTAGTGGCGCTCCGTCTACACTCTACTAGCATTCCGCTAGCTACGCCTACGGGGGTTTATTATAGCTCTCCGCTCTATATAGTCCTTCTAGTGTGCAAAGAAGCTCTATATCTCGTTCTTATAATCCCTTACGCGGTCTTTAAGCGCTTCTAAAGGTACTAGTAGCTGTCTTGCTTTTTACCTACACTTTACTAATATTTTCTAGATACCATTAAGTGCCTCTACTGTTTTCTTTTCTACCCTATTAAGAGCCGTCTTAGCGGCTCTTTAGAGGGCTATTATATCAATATAGAGCTAGATTAGGGGAATAGCCGCTTCCTTCTCTATTATAGCTATTAGTGTTCGCTAGTATGCTCCTATAACCCTACGGAGACATTTATTCTAGACCTTCTATAGCGGTTTAAGTAGGCTTTTTACTAGTGTTCCCCCGTTATCCTATACTCCCTATACTTAGGCGCCATATAGCATTGCTAGTTAGACAGTAGCCGTGTATAGGAGGCGCGAGCGGCGCATTAATGGGCCCTATATAGATATTATAATCCTTAACATTGCTTTAAAGGCTACTAAGCCCTTACTTACCACCTTTTTAATCTATTTTTTTTACTAGAGCTTAGGGTCCACCTAAATCCCTAGGATTTACATGCTGGTTTTTTAGGGAGCTGTCTTATAGCCGGTAATGCGTATAGTAGACGTAAGGTCTATAATGGCGTAGCGCTGTCGCCTTATAAAGTGTATAAGTTGGTACTTTTTAAGGGCGAACGTCGTGCCGTGTCGGTTAGCCTATATAGTATAGTAGTTATAAGCGGCCTCTAATTGTCTACAGTTCTCTACTATAGAGTCTCCCTAGGTAATAAGGTTCGTATTATCTATAAAGCCAAACCCTAGCGTGCTACTGTTAGGGCTTTGGAATTTCTCTAATAGGTCTAATATAAAGAAGAGGAATAGAATTGGCGATAAGGGAGACTCCTAGGGGATGCCTGTTTATATCTGGATCTAGTTGCTCTTATATTTTGTAAACTTAATACGGGTCTTATATACTGTTAGGAAGCTTTATATAAAGTTTATAAGCCACTTTAAAAAGCCTTTTCTTTTTAGGATATAGAGGAGCCTTTTATAGGAAATATTATTAAACGCCCCTACTAAGTCTAAGCTTAGCATTAATACTATACACCCACGGCGCGTTCGCTACGCTATTTATATATAGGAGCTAAGCAGTCCTACCGCTAATAGTGTTAATTGCTTACGTCTTACTCCTATTTAGTTCTAGGGGAGTAACCTATACTCTTCCGCTGCCTCTAATATAATATTAGCTATATACTTCTCTAGGACTTTTGCTAGCGTATTTTTAAGGGTAATTAGTCTATAGCTGCCTAGGAGAGAATAGTCTTTCTTTCCTTTTTTATATAAGACTACTGTTATGGATTCTTTAAGGCTTTCCGGTATTGTTCCGTTAGTAAAGTAGTGACTAGCTGCTTCTATTAGGTCTTTTATAATAACTAGGGCAACTATTTTAAGGACCTTATTTAGTATACCGTCTGGCCCTAGGGCTTTACTATTTAGAAGGCTCCTGATTAGTTTACTAATTTCTTCTATTAAGATAGTAGGGCTAATATTAAGTGCCCTTTGTTCTATTGTTGCCTTTAGCTTAATATTACTAAGATCTGCTATTTTAGTCTTAGGAAAGAATTTAGTTGTAAGGATGTCTGCTTTTATAGTATTATTATCTATTAAGGGGTCCTTAATAGACCTCCTAAGGTCTAGTAGATAGGGGTCCGCCTTTACTATACTTGCTTTTCTACTCTATTTTAATAGGATCTAAAGTCCTTTATTATAGGGCTTTAATTAGTCTTTAGTAAGTTTATAAATAAAGCGTCTTTAGTTATTATAACTAACTCTTCTAGTTTCTTTCTGGAGTTGGTTACTTAGTGCTTAATATCTTTAAAAGTTCTAGGGGTTATTGTAGTCCTAGTACTGTTATTACGCCTAGTAGGCGCCGGCGTGGAGCTATGTGGCCTGTGGTGACTATTTTTGGCAGGCCTACTAGCTAGGCTGTACTTATAGGCAATGCTCTTTAAGTGTTTATTTAATTCCTTCCTAAAGGGCTTAAAAGGGGTCTTTAGATATAGCCTAGTTAAGCTCCTAGGTGCTTTAAAGGAAGCCCTATAGATTTAGCTTTTTAAGGGCAAGGCGCTAGCGTTCCGCTAGCGGATAGTTAGCGTTATTAATTTAAATGCGGATAGGTATATGGTTTCTTATAAGGGCCTATTCCTTAACTATACTACAGAAGTTAACTTTTTTGTATAGATCTGGAGATATAAACGTGAGGTTGATTACGCTTTTCTATTGCCCTCTTTTCTATATAGGCTCTTCTTTTAGTATAGCGAGTATAAATCCTCTAGTATTGGTTTTGGCTAAAAGGCGTTCTGCCTGCTCTTCGCTGGCTATATACTTTCCGCCCTATATTAGGTAATAGGTATTAAAGTTGCCTAGGAGTATAACTTCTCCCTTAGCCTTCTTAATAGCCGTTTTAACCTTAGGCTATATCCTAATCTAAGGGCTATCTTTGCGCGGGTTATAGATATTAATAATTGTAATTTCTAGCCCCTCTAGGCGTACCTAGAGGGCTGCGGTAAAGGGGCCGTACTATCTACGTTTTTAATGCGCGGCTTTAATATTCCGGCTAATTATAAAGCAGACTTTTATTATAGGGAGAGCGTTATATATAAGTATGAATCCCCTAGGACAGTATATTAATTTAGTGTATCTATTATATACTAGCTCCTAGACTGTAAGGACCTAGTGGTCTACTGGTGTAACGCTGTTAAAGAAGGGGCGACACGCCCCTTAGTTTGCATTTTTATAGTTATACTAAATAATTATACACCTACTTATTTTAGGTGGGTATAGGCTTATCTATATTTATATCCTATTCCTCTTTAGTTTCGCTAGTAATTATTATTGCTTTATTAGCATAAAGCTAGAGTCTTAATTATAATCTATTTTTACTTACTTTATTAATAAAGGATAGTTTGCCTAGTCCCTATTTAAGTAGTTATTCTTAAGTTTCTAATATTTCCTATCTTCTTTTCTTATTAGTAATAATTATAAAGTTTCCTAGTATTAGGGGTTGGTATATTATTTCTGCGACTTCTTATATACGGAGTGACTGCGTTAAAAGGGCTATCCTTTTTATTTAGATACCCTTAAGGTAGCTTTAAAAGAACCTATACTCCTTTCTTTACTATACTTTATAGGCTTTACCGCAATTAATATAGGATACCCTCTCCTTAGGGCAATCTGTAGTATTGTATGGTCCTATATATTATCCGTATTTTATTTACTTTTCGTATACGCTTTAAGTGTGTCCCTATTAATTATAGCAGTAGCACTATTTTATAACTAGGCTATTCTTAAATAGCCTAGTCTTAAAAAGCTGGGATTTAATAATTATTTTGCTTTTTATAATCTTTTACTAAATTGTTTAGGTTAGGACACCAATTATAAGTGTTCCTCTGGTTTTTTCCAGTTCTCTTTAGGTGTTGCTAAGGTTTGCCTAGCGTTTTGCCTACGCTTTAGGGTTATATAGCCATTAGATCTAACTAATAGCTATACCTAGCATAAGGCGCTTTATAGCTTTATAGATAGATTAAATTAGTTTTAAATTATCTGCGTTTTTTTTACTGTTAATTAGGGTTTTAAGTGGGACCCTAGGTACTTTTAGGAGGTAGTTTTTTCTTAGTATCTTAAGTCCTAGTATATCTGGTCTATTTAGGATTTAATCTTTAGTTATCTAGAAGGGGATATAGATATCTACGTTCCCGCTATTAAGGGTGCGTATAACGTAAGCGCTTAGTATTATTCTCTAAATAAACTTAAGGAGCTCCCCTAGTTTATAGCCCTAGGGCTCCTTAAGCTGGACGCGTATAGTTGCTCTCTATAATGCCACGACTACGTTTACCGTGTAGGCTACCTATATAGCGATAGCTGCCTAGGTCTAGGCCTATACTAGGGGGACTTCCGGGCCTAGGGGTCCCCCTTTATTTATTTAAATTTTCTTAATGCTAGCTTTAATCTAGTTAAGCTAGGCCTTAGTTTCCTTTTCTTAAGGGGTTAGGCGCGTTAAGAGCGCTTTAATGTGTTATATTACCTCTTAGACAGAGGTAAGTATTTAGTGCTATAGGGTTTCTTTCTCCTCTTTTATGAGATTATCTTCGATTTATTTAAGTGTTTCCTTTAGTTTTTGCTATTGCTGGTTAGGCTAGCTGTTATCTTTTTCACGTTGTTGCCCGCCTGGTTTATAGTTCTGTTCCCTTACATCGTGACTGTTGCGACTGTCGCGACCCTAGCGGGAAGCCTGCGCCCCTCCGTTGTCCCCTATGCTTTGCGGATGGGGCGACGTGGTTTTATAGGGTTTCTTAGTGTAGGGAATAGGATTCCGATATCGGATTGCTTTATTAGGTGGTTTTTAGGCTGGTTTTGCTGCTGTTGCGGCTTTCCTAGTAATAACTATTCTAGTAATTTATTATAATTATAAAATATATAAAGGGAGTTATTAAAAAGAGCTAAAGTTAGTAAAATTTAATAGACATTATAATTTAACTAAAGACTTTTATTTTTATTACCTAATATATTATAAATACGTTCTAAAGTGGTATAGAACCCTATTAAAATTTAAGTCTAAATTCTATTTATAAGATTCTATTTATAATATGTTATAAATATATTATAAACTAGATTCTAGGTTATCTATAGAAATATAGCTGCTGTAATATCCTCCTCCGTAATTCTAGTAGGTTTAGCAGCCTTTTTCTTTATAGCCTTTAAACCTTTTAAACCTGACTTCTTTAAACCCTTTTTAAAAGTCTTAGTAGGAGCTGGAGTAGGAGTCTTAGTATTATCTAACCTATTATTAAGGAAGCAGCTCTAATTAAGACAACCCTTAAATAAGTAAGCTATAATAAATTTAGAATATATTCTTAACCAGTTTAAAACGGGTTCTAAATTAACTTATAATTAGAAGTTATATCTAAACACTTAGTATATAGAACCTTAGCACCCAAATCTTTAAGTAAAGTAACTATTCTAGGAAAGTTATACTAGGAAATGAATTAGAATATATTATAAATATATTAGGAATATCTTACTTCGCCTTTTTAAGGCCTACTCTTAAATTTAATAGGTAAAACTTTCTTTTAAACGGGAGCTGTTAATTATAGGGCAGTAGTCCTAGAAGGGCGGCTAGGGGGAGCCGGGGTGGGGGTATAAAGGGGTTAGGTAGAAGTATAGCAGCCTAGACTAGTAGGATTATATTTAAAAGCGGTTCCTAATACATTCTAATTATATATAGCTATAATTGCAGAATAGAATGCTATAATAGGTTAGTAACTAGTTATAAATATATTAAGAACACGTTTAGAACATATACCTATTACTTCTTCTTACTTCTTAATAGAAGGAGCTCCTCCCTTTTTAATATTCTTAGTTTTAATACTATGCTTCTTTATATAGTTTCTAAGGGCGCTATAGTCTCTAACCTTTTTCTAAACGCGTTATAAATATATTAGTAATATATTATAAACCTAATATACTTATCTACTTACCCTATATAGTACTAGATTCTCTAAATTAGGCGAGATATTATACCGATAAAAAACCTCCCCTATAGTCAAATCCACTTTATTATTGCGCTAGTATTGTGTTAGGAACGTGTTCTAAATATATCTAGAACTACTTACTATAACAAAAGTATTAACTCCCTTAGGGAGCCTCTCTATTTCTAGGTAGGCTTTATAGGCAGCCTAAACCGTTAGAATATATTTAGAATGGGTTACGGATAGCTTACACAGCTCTTTAGAGTGCTTGACATCGTGTTTTGAATGGATTTTAAATGTATTTGATAGATTCGTGATGGAAGGTGAGGTGGAAGGTGAGGTCAAAGTGAGAGAGGGAAGGTCAGATTTGGTGTGGTGGGCGGAGGTTTCGCTTATCGGGCCGACCTTTTAGCGTGGTCCAGCCGACCTGTACGCACATATTTTGGTGTCCGCGCACGGGCCATAAATCGTGGTAGCGCCTCGACGGCGCATAAGATACTTAAGGTATCTTTCACTCGCTCGCAACACCCTATTTCACTGCCTAACCTTGCAAGCTTGCATAACTCTTCGAAAGCCCAGCCTTTCTCCCGACGTGAAATCCGAGAGCGGAGGAGTCGCGATTTATCGCCTTTGCGACAGCACTACCATCTTGCCAAATAGGTACGATGAGAGTTCCGGACCTCGTGTTAGACTCGGAGTTGGTCGCTATCATCACCGAGGAGTGGACGAAGCATATTGTGGACGAGCCGGGCTCCATTCCCAGCAGACGAAGGGCGCAATTAGAACAGCAGTGGAAAAGGAAGAGATATCTCGGTCGTGGAGCATATGGAAGCGTGTGGCTAGAAGAATGCATCTCGGGATTCCGCGATATCGCCCTGCGAGCCGTGAAGCAAATCCGCAAGACTGGACAGGATTCAAAGCAGATAGCCTACCACCGGGAACTTGAAGCCATCATGAAGTTCTCGAATCCGAGAGTGGGTGTACCTTCCGCAATGGCCCCAAAGCCTCCACATACGTTCTAACGTTGCTCAACATTTCCAGTATAGTCGCTGCTTCGTAAAGTCTTACGGTTGGTATCAATGTAGCGACTACGTATACATTACCATGGAGCACCTCAGCCTTGGGGACCTTTCAAAACACATGAAAGCACCCATGCAAGAAGTTCACGCTTCTCAAATTACCTCTCAAGTTCTCGAAGGTTTATCCTTTATGCATAAAAATGGATTTTCCCACAGGGACTTAAAGCCTAATGTTAGTACCCCTCCGCTCTGTTGATGCTATGTATCCTCACGTATCCTTCTCTCTAGAATATTCTTGTCGTCTCAAGACCTCCGGACGGGTGGTGGGTAAAGATCAGTGACTTCGGTATCAGTAAGAGAGAGGACGAGGGTCTAAACATGTCGTCCACGCTGAAAGGGACTCTCGGATTCCTAGCTCCTGAGCTGCTTTTCCAGAATGGTCAAGAAGGCACAGCCATCGATGACAAGGCAGCCGACATGTGGGCGCTCGGCGAGACAACGGTTCTGATTCTCACTGGAAAGCCTACTTTCCAACTCCCAGGCGCTCTTTTCGCATACTGCACAAACCAGGCGGGGTTTCCCACCCGGTTTTTGCGCTCTCATCAACTAAGCGATGAAGCATGCGACTTCATCCAAGGTCTCATGAAGGTTCGTCCAGAGGAACGCTTGACGACAAAATCAGGCCTTGAGCACTCCTGGATGGAGTTTCAATACACTCCCGGGCTGCAGCCTTCGAACTCCGAGGGCCAATCGTAAGAAGTTCATAGCCCTCTCTTGCCTGAACCTCATTCTAACAGATGCTAGAAGCCCAATTTCCGAAGCATCTTCTGCATTTTCTTCCATTTATTCTGCGTTGGCAGCCTCCAATGCATGGAGCGATGTTGAGACCGCCACATGCATCCCGGCGGCTGCAGCCGACAAGAAGCTGAAGCCTGCGCCTGACCAGCCTCGCACGCAAGTTCGAATTAAAAAGTCTGAACCGTTCAAAGATCCGCCGATGTCGCATTCTAAAAATGGGGATGTGAGCAAACATCAAGGCCGGAGAGTATCGCACGCTAAAGCAACTAGCAGTCGCAGTGCACAACAATTAGCACCTGTGGCGCAGCGCGAAAATGCGCCGCTCTCAACATTAAAACCGGAAGACTTTTGCGAGCACAAGGTCTCGAGATCCTGCCAATTGGAATTCACTCATCTTTGCTGCACATGTTCTGATAAAAGGCAAAAATCCGATTCCTACGAGGCCTATGTTGATGGTCAAGGCATAGTTAGTGGTAGAACTAGGTGGGACGGCTACTGCCCGGCCTGTAAAAGTTCAGAGTTTCACTCAAGGCTATCGCTAGTGCGCGGGTTTGCGGAGAAGCCGGAGAAAGGTAATAAAACTGGAGCGGAAATAGAACTTAAGCATGAGGAGCACATTGCAGAAGCGGAAGCTAAATGCAAGCATAAGGCGCACATCGGTTGCCAACGGGACTTTACACTTTTTTGCTGCTCTTGCGCTGACAATAGGCCAGACGAGGAGATATATGAAGTTTATGCTGATTCCAAGGGTAATCTCGCTAGAGGTTCAAGATGGCGAGATTATTGCTTAAGTTGTAGAGGTTAGTGATGCCCTATCCCACTTTAGCTGCCATAATCACTAAAATCCGCATTTATAGAGTACTTTGAGAAGATCGACATATTAATGAAGACTGATTATAGGGCATGAGATTGCATATTTATAAGCTAGAAGAACCGATTTATGGGGGACTCTAGATAAGCTAGTTTGTAGAGTTACTCGAGTTGTGTTGGGAGCGGGTAGCATTGTAGATATTGACAATCTTAGATATGTTTTTTAGAACATGCATAGCTTAACAAAGAGAGCGCCAAGGTCAGGTCAAGATTGGTGTTCGAATGGCCTTCCTTTCACCCAGTGTCCATTCAATCCTTGCTCGATCCATCTAGTAAGTGCATCTTTAAGGGAATGGATCCAAACTTGCTTGATTCCTTTAATTAATCGTAATTTATTAAAACCGTAAGCGCTTTTAAACTAATAAGGTTTTAGTCCTATCTTCCTAAGACCTTTTCTCTCTAGAATCTGGATCTCCAAAATTTTTAATACCTTACACTCTCCTAAAAGACGTAGGACATTAACAATAACCTACTTGTTTAATAATTAGTTATTGCTAACTAGTGCTCTTATCAATATTAAATATTAAAGATTTAGAGTTAAGGTAGTAGATATATTGGTAATAACTCTTGGGCCTCCTTATAATATATACGTATTTTAAATTTATTAGGTAAACCTATTAAAAGGTAAAATTTTCTAATTCCTAAATAGGGCGAATATAACCTCCTATAATACTATAAGAAAAGGAAAAAACTAAGAGTAATAGACTATAAAGTATAAGGTAGTAGAGAAGCGCTATATACTATAAATATATAGTTTTTAAAATGCTTATGCCTAAAGAGTATTATCCCTAATAAGAGGCGATATAGGTCTAGATATAGGATTAATTTATTCTACCTAAAAGAAGAAAGATATTACTTCTTAATATATTCCCTTACTTTACGCAGGCGATAGAAAAGGGTATATACCTCCGTTTATAGGCGTAAAAAAGATACTATTAATTTATAATCTTTATAGGACCCGGTCTAAGTTTAACTATTAGCTCTAGACTTAGCTCTAAAGTAGAAAGAATTCCCTAATTACGGATAACCTTATACCTAACTATAGGTTTAAGTACTTAGCGTAGATTAAGTAAGGCTTTAATTACGTTAATTTAATAGTAGAGCTTCTCTTACGACGTAAGTTTGGAACGGTATTAATATAAAAGTTTAGTAATGCGTTTTTATTCTAAACTATACTCTACTAGTTCTAGTTTCTACTCTTCCTTTTTTAAACTAACAGCTAATAAGGTAAGTTATTATCTTAAATCTTTAGTCTCAATTCTATTAAAAAAATTAAGCTATATTTTCTTCTATTTTTCTTTTTTTTATAACGAAGCCTTATAGCAGGAACTACGGTAAACTTATTAATGGGCTAGGTATATAGGTAAACAAGAAGTTAATAATGTAATAATAACTAGTGGAGTGGTTACCTAATAGATTAACTCTAATTATATTCTAAGATTTACTATAAAGAAGAGAACTATCTAGGTAGGGACTGTAGTCCTTAAATATATAATACTACGCCTAAGAAATACTTAGGTATATTAGTATATTAAATAATCTAAGTATATAACGTTCTAATAGATCTTATAGATCCTACGTTCTAAACTTATAACGTAACTAACTACGTAACTTAGTTACCCCTTATCCTATAGTTTAACTAGTTCTAGCACCTCCTATACTTTTACTACTAGTCCGTTTATATCTCTTTTTAGTAGTTCTACTACTATCCCCCTCCTTTTTATCTTTGTCCTTAAAGATATCTTATATCTCTAAGTCGTTTATTAGAGGTATAGCATTCCTATCTTTAATTTAATAACCTTTATTATTCCTAATATCTCCTATTAGATCTTCTATATCTAAGCGTTATACTTATATAATTTTAACGATACTTTTATTAGGTAAAATTATATCTTTTTATTCCTATTATACGGAGAAAAAGTTAGTATATATCGCGATTACGGCTCTATTTGGTTACTAACCTTCTTTATATACTGAGTATACGCAAGTAAATATACGATTGTCCTATAATGTTTGATTTGTCTCTAACGCTAAGTATATATATCTTGTTAATCTTTAAAGTCTTTAACTTCCTTATCTAATTTATCTTAGGGTCCTATGTTTAATCCGCTACTATAAAGCTTAATAAAGAGCTCTTACTAGCCCTAGATAAACTTTATTATTCTTATAAAATAGAGTAGAAAGTTATAAAAGCTTAATAATAGGCCACTAAGGCTCGCCTAGCTATATCTATTTAGCTACTTCGTCTTAAGAAGGGTTGTAAAAAGGTGCGCTTTAAGGAGTTCCGTCTTATAGAGTAAGGTCTTTATAAGCTCAAGGTTAAGAAGGCTAAAAAGGATTCTAATTAAGCTAAGGCGGAAATAACTAATATACCGGCAGTGGATTTCTTAAATAATTCGGCTCGTCTATCGCCTTTAACTAATCCTTTTATTGTTAGCTCCTTCTTAATATTACCTAACCCGTTTTCTTTTAATACTCCTATACCTTTCCTATAGCGTTCTTTAATATAAGCTTTGTAGTGTGTGGGAATTAAATAAGCGACTTAATTGTAAATCTATGGAAATCAAGAGGTATATATATATGAAATGGTGTAGGTAATAGGATGAAATAGGAATAGTAATAGGATGAAATAGGAATAGTAATCTGCAAGCAATATTGATCTGCGATCAATATATAGGGTGGCGTTAAGGCTGTCTCGGCAGCACCCGTAGTCGGTTATATTTAAGTTCTATAGTAGTTCCTAGGTAGTTTTATTATAGCCTATCTACTTAACCTTATACTATATTTTATTATTAATATCCTTATAACTAATAATCTTTAAAACTTACTATTTATCCTTTTCTTGCCCTCTATACATATCTACTTTATAAATTAGTAGCTTAATATTTCTATGTACTAGCTCTAGTATTATAATATACTATATAAGGTAGATCTTTATTTTAGCTAGTAAGTTTAACTTAAATATAACTAGTAAAATCCTTTATATAATTTTAAAAGGTCCTAGTCTAATATAGTTTAATTTCTTACTTAGTCGTTAACTCTTAAAAATTTTATATAGTAGCTATACTTTATCCCCTTCCTTAAGATCTAGTCCCTTAAATCTCTTAGCGTTATAGTACCTTTTTATTCTTTTTTATACTATCTTTGCTAATTCTATAAGGTCTATATAAAGATTTATTAGTATCTTTATTCTTTCTTTAGCTATACTACTTATTTTCTTTACTTATTATAATAATAATAATATTCTTAGCTTATATCTATAATTTGCCTTAAATAGTAATATGCCTATTCCTTTTTATGGTATTGCATTATATATAAACTATATAATTAGTAATAATAATACCTAATTATTTTATAGGTAATCAATATAATATCTTAGGTACTATTCTAGTGTCTAATTTAATCTTTTTATTTAACCGTCTATCTACGGGTAATACGCTATTAATATTACTACGCGAACCCCTTATTCCGCTAAAAATACCGCCTAAAATACTACTATAAATCTTAGATCTCTATCTAATATAATTTTACTTAGTGCTTTATATCTTATAAATACTTCTTTAATATAGATTCTAGCAATATCTTTTACTAAGATTTCTTCCGTATATGCTATAAAGTAGCCCTATTTAGTTAACTTGTTTACTATTATAAGGATTATATTATACTTTTATCCGGTAATAGGATCTCTTAACTTTAGTAACTTAATAATAAAGTCCTATAATATAACCTCCTATAGTCTCTCTAGTATTTTAATAGGTTGTAGCCCTCTATATAGCTTATACCTTATTAGTTTATTCCTTTAATAATCTAGATACTCTTTTATTACTTTTTTTAGTAATGCCCTAGATTCTATTAATAATATATTCTTTTTAAAGTCTTAATACTAAGCCTATTACTCTATTATATCCTTAAGTTATTCCCTTATAGAAATCTTCTATAAAATGCTCTGCGATGCTTTTTAGAATATACTTTACTTCTTAGTTTTTATATATATCCATCTATAGATCTTCTAGCTATATTTTTAAAATTCTTTATACCTAAAAGCTTTCTAGTGTCTTATAGACTCTTCCTAGTTTATTATCCTCTTAATTTGCTACTAGTTTAGGGTAATTATATCTAATTAATTTATCCTTATCTCTACGTAATATTACTTTTAATAGTTTCTTATTATTCTATAGTTTAGCCTTTCTACTTAGTGTATCTACCCTTACGTTCTTAGTTCCTTTAGTATATTAAATCTTAAAATAGTATTCTATAAGTATCTCTACCTATCTAACTTATCTCTAGTTAAGTTCTTATAGTCCGCTTTAACTATAAATAGCTTTTCTACGCCTTATAAGAATGCTCTCTATTCTTTAAGTGCTATAACTATACTTAATAACTCTTTATTATAGATGTTATAGTTTAGTTCTAGTAGTATTATCTTCTAACTATAGTACGCTACTAGGTGCTATATATTTCCGTGCTTTTATAGTAAATATATTTCTAGTAGAAAGTCTAATATATTCGTTTCTATAACCGTATTTAGTCCTTGTTAATAGATCTTAAGAATCAGCTTCTAGGTAAATAACTCCTTAAGTTCCTTAAATAGCTTCCTTTACTTATCTCCCTATACCTATAGCTTTTCTTTCTTTATAAGCCTAGTAAATAGTTTAATATTCTTTAACTATTATACTATAACCCTTTTATAGTAGTTGCAGAACCCTAAAAATAACCTTAACTACGTTATATTCTCTAGTTTTTACTAACTTACTATAGCTTTAATCTTCTTTAGGTCCATACTAATATATTCTAGTTTTATAATAAATTTAACAAAATCGATTTTCCTAGTAAAGAACTTGCATTTTTTAATTACTACTAGTATCTATTCTTCTTATAGTCTCTTTAAAACCTATTTAATATATTCTCCGTACTCTCCCATAATTATTAAGTAGATAATAATGTTGTTAAGGTATACTATAATAAACTTATTAAGGTATTCTCTTAATATACTATTAATTCGCTTTTAACATATTACTAGTATGTTTATTAATTTAAATTGCATAACTAATAGTTTATATAGTCCTTCTTTTAACTTAAAGGCTGCCTTCTATTTATTACCTTCCTTAATTTTAATTTAATGGTATGCTTATCTTAGATCTATCTTTATAAAGATTTACGTATTACCTATTCTATTTTAGATTTCGCTACTTAAGGGTAAAGGATACCTATCCTTCTAAGTAATGCTATTTAACTATTTATAGTTAATATATAGCCTAAGTTTTCCGTTCTTCTTTAGTACGAATAGTACTAGATATCCTACTAATAACTATAATAGTCTAATATCTCCCTTTTATAAGTTCTCCTGAATAAACTCTTTAAGTGCTCTTAACTCCTCTTAAGTAAGCTTATAGGTTAAAAAGAACCTTAAACTTATTCCTAGTTTTAATTCTATCTTATAGTCCTATACTATATAATCTACTAGCTTTTTACTTTCTAAACTCTATAGTTTTTTACTATATTTATAGTATCTTTTTAGTATATAACTTAAGCCTTAGTTAGTCGTTTTGTATATTGCTCTAACTTAGTACTATACTATCTTAGTTTATTATTATATTCTGCGTTATTAAGTATCTTTAATATTAACCTAACCTATAATCTAATTAATCCTTAAGTTATATTTCTATAACTAAGGTATACCTAATACTGCCTTATCCCGTCCTAATAGTAGGATATTAAAAAATATCTTAATTTATCTTCCTTTAATGGTTATTTAAATAGGTCCTGTTTTAAGGTTAATAATACCTCCTTTATAGGCTATTAGATCTCCTAAAATTATAACTAATAGGCAAGGGTATTGCTTCTATTTATAAGGTAGTTCTATCCTTTTTACTACTATTAGTAAGATATGGTTTCTTATTACTCTACTATCTATTAATACTTTAAACTATTAATCTTACTAATTAACTCGTAAATTTAGGTATTATCCTTAAATTTCTTTAAAGATCTAAGGCTCTATTACTAGCTCCCTTTAGTTTTATAGGCCTCTACTTTTCCTAACTATTAGCCGCTTAATCCTTATATACTTAGCTTACTCTTTAGCCAATATCTAGCTCGCTTTTTATCCTTAATATATTATAAATATATATTCTCTAGGTATTCCCGCTACTATTATCTATTTAAGCATTCTTCTATAAGAAATCTTCCTAGTTAAAGTATTAAGTCTTTTAATTTTTAAACTTTTACTAAATGCTATTGGTATATATACTTAGCATTTCTATACTATTACTTTTTTAACGCCTAATATATCCTTATAAGGTACTTTTAATTCTTTTCTTTTAGGTTCTTATATATTTTATATATTTTATTTATATATATAATCTATAATAGCGTATAATACGCTAGGTGCTTTAGGTTAACTCTTAACTTATTTTTATTCTTAAGTTTAAACCTTTATTAGGTTAATCTAAATATTATAACTTTATTTATAGGTACTAAAATTTACCTTTTACTTTTCTAGTCCTCTAATTATTCTTTTAAATCTTTTAACGTTATAATTAAGGCTCCCTTAATATAATTTATTGCTTTTTCCATAATAGGGTAGTCCTAGATAACTCGCTTATCTAACTATATATAGAAATCTTCCTACTTATTATTATATTGTTACCTATACTACTTTTAATACAGCTACTAGAGTATATACGGCTTATCTATAAAGAAGTATCTTCTTATTACTGCGTTGTAATAGCCCTTTATATATATTTTTTTAAATCTAGTAGGGATCCCTAAATCCTTTTCTTATTCTAGTTTAGTAAGCCATTTTACTCTTCGCGTGCCTATCTTAGGCCTATTAGTTATTCTTTATATAGGTGCTCTATCCCTAATATAACCTAGTATACTAGATCTTTGGTCTAGTTTCTATTCTTACTATATAAGGATTCTCTATCTAAATTCCTCTATAGTTTCCTTTATTTTTTACCTTATAAGTAAATCCTTAAAGTCTTCTTACTTTTTAATCTTAGTGTTAATTTTTTAATAGTTCTTATTTATATATTAAAATCTTAATTCTATAGAATTTTTAATCCTAAGCTTGCTTCTGTCTTAAGCTTAGCTTTAGCTTTAGTCTAATTAGGCTTCTATAGTATTCTTATCTTATCTTAAAAATCTTAAATTTTACTTATCTTGTTTTAAGAATCTTATATCTCTAGGAAACTTTGTCCTAAGCTTATTTATATATTACTAAACTAAGCTATTACTCTACTCTATTAGTTATCGTCCGTTATAGGCCCTTAAGCGTCTTTTATCTCTTCTTAAGAATCTTAAGCCTTTAGCCTTTTACCTTTATTAAGTAGTAAGCTAACACTAGCAGTTATCTGCTTACTTAAGTCCTTTTCTTAAATATTTCTTTTTTTATTTTATAAAGTAATAGATACTATATCTAATAGTGTTATAATTTCTATTACCAACCCCTATTCTATAGTGGTCTTAGTCTTTACTTCTATTATAACTTCTCTAAGGTCTATATACTTTTAGTAAGCTACTTTTATTACCTTATTATCGCTAAATACTTCACCTATATTAAATTTATCGTCCTTAATATCTAATCTATAAGATAGTTTGTTAGTTCTTCTAAACTTTAATAATTTTAGCTCCTATAGCTAATAGCTTACGCTATACTTAGTATCCTTATAAATTTGGTATACGTTATTATAACAAAACGTATAACTCTTAATTAAACATTCTTTTGTTCCTTATAGTATACTATTATCCCCCTATATATATATATCTTCTACTAATCTTATTTCTTTTACTATATAGTAACTCTAACCACTTCTATGGTCTCTAATAAAATAACTTTATTTTCTGTAATTTATATAAGCTCCTTCCTTAAACTATTTTTCTTGCTATAAAGTCTACCTAAACGTCTTCTGCTACTAAGATCCCTAGTTTAGCCTTTACTCCTTAGTCCTATAATTACTTAATCCTTAACCTCTAGGTTTCTATAGTTTCTTATTTCTATATTCTTTAATACTACTTAGGTCTATTAACTCTACGCTATACTATAATTTCTAACTTAGTTATTGCGTACTTTACGCCTTATACAACTATAGAACTCTATCTTAACCTTTCTTAGTCTATCCCTTTTAGTAAATCCTATTATTAATCTTAATTGCTTAATTAATTAGTTCACTTAGGATATCCGTATCTTCTATTAGGATAATCGCGTCCTAAACCCTTGCCTTAAGTCCCTGTTTATACTATACCATAAGCGCCTTATTATTCTATTCGACTTACATATCTAATATTTAAAACTGTATTATATATTTAATTGCTAAGGTCTATTATACTAAATTTTAAAGCTTTTTTTCTACCGTAGTGGTCGCCTCCAGGTCCCTAAATATTTGCGCTAATTATTTTATAAACCTATTCTAACTAGCAAACATATATCATACTTCTTAATTAGTAGTTACTATACTATTTTCCTATATCTTTATAAGATAAGGCTTAAACTATTTAAGTGCCCTTCCCGTTAGAAATAGTCCTACATAGGCTATTTAGTTTATAGCTGTTGCTAGCTTTACTTCCTCCTATATAACCTTAAAGTATATTTATATAAGGAATCCTTTAAGTTTTAACTTCTCCCCTAAGAACCGCTCGATAGATAGTAGCTTAATTTTTACTACTCTAATCCCATTAATCCTTTCTTTAAGTATCCTATTATTATCTATTAATCGATTAACTATTACTTATAATTGTCCGATTATAACTAGTTATACGTTAGTATCTGCTATACTAGTGTCATTACCTAACCCTAAGGTGGTCGCTATTGTAGACGCCGTTATAACTGCTACTTTTAGTAGTATATTATTCGACTTTATTAATACCGTAACCTTAGTAGTAAATATATAACAAAGCCTTATAGTAAGAACTATGGTAAACTTATTAATAGGCTAGGTATATAGGTAAATAAGAAGTTAATAACAAATAATAACTAGTAGAGTAGTTGCCTAATAGATTAACTCTAATTATATTCTAAGATTTACTATAAAGAAGAGAACTATCTAGGTAGGAACTGTGGTCCTTTAAATACATAATACCGTGCCTAAGAAATATACTAAGTACGTTAGTACATTAGTATGTTAGTACGTCCCACGTTCCTACATTCTCACATTCCTACGTTTTAAACTTATAACGTGACTAACCATATAACTTAGTTACCCCTCGTCCTATAGTTTAACTAATTCCAGCACCTCCCATACTTCTACCACTAATCCGTTTATATCTCTCCTTAATAGTGCTACTACTGCTAATATAAGGTCTGTAACACCAATATAACTTATATATATAATTTATACTCTTTACTTCTAAGTACCTATATTTTTTAAGAGTTTTGTATAGTTTCTTAGTTACTTTAGATAAGGTATTACCACACTAACAAAGCTCTATAATAAGTAGGTAAGTTAAAAAAAAATCGGTTATTAGATTTATAACGGCTTTAAGAGCCTATAGGTTAGTATCCTAACTAGTATAAGTTAGGGACTTAAAAGTATATTAGTAGAAGGGCGGCAGAGAAAAGCGGCCCATACATCACATTAAATCTACTTATTAATTTAAGTCTAATAGATCCTAGTATCTCTATAGCTTATAACCTATTGTAATTGGGCTTGGATTACTATTATATTAACTACTTTACTAGCTCCTTGCCGAATATTATAAGGATTAAGGATCTATATTATTTTAGCTATAAAGCCTAGTCGCTAAATATAGTAGAGAAAGGTATTATAGTATAGAAGTTTGTTTAAAGTGCGAATCCTATTTAATATTAAAACTACTTACTAAAATACTGGCTTATTTTTCTAGTTTTTTTTCTATCTTAGTCGCGTTATTACAGCTTGTATAAATACCTCTAAACCAAAGCTTATAGAATACTATATTACAAAGATACTAAACTAAGGAGAAGGGAAAAGGGGTTGCTAGAACCGATGTAAACAAATATATAGGGTAAGCCGCTAAGGCGCTAGCTCTGGGCGAGCTAATTATAGGTCGGCAGAATATAGCAGAATTTAGCAGGTAACGTGCGATAACGCCGTTATATCACCCCCCTCTTTAAAGGAAAGCCTACCCTTAGGCTTAGTTAAAAATAGGGTAGTACTAGGCTTATGAAATATAAGATAAGAAGAAGAAAGGGGATATAAATACGTCTGGACTAAGTATAAAAAGGCGATTATAGGTTAAGTAGAAGCACTAGGCTAAAAAGAGTAGCTGGTAAAAGTCTTAGCAAGGATCTAACTAATTAGGCAACTTTAACCGCCGGTTAAAGTTTCTAGATATTTAAAGTTTTACAGTACTAGTAGAAAATAGCAAAATTTGGCAGAATTTGGTAGATAGCTATATTAGGGCTTTAGGGCGTTTTTGTCCCTATATTCTTCTAATAACTTATTATCTTTATTATACTAGCATTCTATTTATTTATTTAGGTACTTTAAGGGTCTAGGTATATTAGGGTATTAGTTATAGGACTTTTTAAGCTTTTAGAGGCAGCCTATAAAGTTCTATATAGGGTACTAGGTTAGGTCTAGATTATAGCCCTTTTATTAAATATAGTATTTTAGCGTTCCCTATACTATCTTATAGGCTGGTATTTTATTAACTTCCTACTTATTATTACCGTTTACTTAAACTAGTAGGGAAGGCTTATTCTTTTATCTAGGTAATAGGTTATTTATAACTTTCTATACCTTATCTAGTAAGAAAATAGGGTAAACCCTAATTAAATTTAGGAGCTTTACCTTATATAAGTTGCCTATCTTTTTAAGAACCTTATACGGTCCTGCTATCTAGTAGTCTAGCTTATAGCTAGGTCGTTTAGTCTTCTAATTCCTTATTATAACCTAGACTATATCGCTAGGGGTAAAGTTAGGCTCTTAACGGTATTTATTTACCTACTGTTCTATTAACCTTTAAAGCTTTTTTAGGTTCTTATAGGCTACTATCTAGGCTTTCTTTAAGCGTTTAGCGTACTATTAGGCCTTAGTATAGGATAGCTTCTTTTATATAGTCTAGGGTTCTTCTAGCCTTTTTTAGTTAAAGCTTATATGGGGTAAGTATTTTATTTCTAGCTAAATTGGGGTAAACCCTATAAAGTCGTGGGGTAGGGTTGCTTGCGCGTAATCTATTAAGGGTAGTAGTTTAGACTAGTTATTCTAAAAATAGTTAATAAAGGGCCTAAGCCTCTAGTCTAGGTACTAATTTATAATCTCCATCTTACCGTTTATCTAGGGGTAGTAAGCTATAAAAACCTTTAGCTTAATACCTAAAATCTAGGTAAACTTATTCTAAAAGGCCGATATAAACTATAGCCTATAATTAGATATAATAGTATCTAGTAGTCCGTAGATTTGGTAAATATAATAGATATATAACTAGGCTGCCTTTTAGTATTAATGTTTTTATAACAGGGAATTAAAAACGGGCGCTTACTAAAGCGGTTAACTATAACTATAACTATATTATATCCGTTACGGTCCCTAAGTAGTTTATAAAAGTCTATAAAAATATACTACTAAGGGCGCTTTAGTATTAGGAGTGGCTTAAGTAGTCCTAAGGTCTTATCCTATAGGATTATAGCTCTCTAATAGTCTTTATAGTTCTATATATATTAATTAATATCCGCAACTATTCTTAGCTAATAGTAGCGGTAGTTAATAATTTTACGGGTTTTATTCTTACTAGGGTATACTATAAAAACTTAGTAATAAGCTTTACGGATTAGTTTAGTCCGTAAATTATTAATATTAGGGACTATAAACCGCTCCTAGTATAGAAGTAACCCTTCCTCCGCTTTAAAATTGGGGTTTCCTTTTTATAGCTTAATCGCGAAGGGCCTTTAGGGTATTAGCCGTGCGGTTTATAGTTAGAAGGCGGTTAATTAGCCCTATTAGTTTATCTAAGGTCTCCTTTATTAATGCTAGCTTATTTAGCTAGAAGTCTAGCTCCTTAAGGATCTGCGGGTTAAGCTATTTAGGATAAAAGAGGGCACGCGTTTAATATTAGGTCTTTAGCTTATCTTAGAGTCCTATATCTTATTCTCTTTAGGTTAGGGTATTAGCCTTAAAGTTTTACTTATTAAAACGATATATAATTATAAAAAAGAATTAAAAGAGTATCTTAGCCTACTAAGCTTGCTATTTAGTAAGCTACTTTATAGTTATAAAGTACTTTAGGGCTTTATAGTCTATATATATCTCTTAATCTAGAAGTTTATACCTTTAAGCTCTACGCGCTATTAGGAGAGTAATCAAATAATAGCTAGCATTTCTTTATTATATACTTTATAGTTATACTTAGCTAAGTTTATTATTTTTAAGAAAAAGGTAATAGGGTATTATTCGCTATCTATATATAACTATAATAGAATTCCCGCTATAACCCTATTAAAAGTATCCGTTTTTAGTATTAATTTAAAGTCTAGGTTATAGTAATAAAGAATTAAAAAAGAGATAAGCTAATGCTTTATCTCTTTAAAGGCTTCTATATAGTTATTATTAAAGATAAAAGGCGTGTCCTTCCTAGTTAGTTATATAAGAGGTTTTACTATAATTCTATAGTTACGGATAAACCGGCGGTAGAAGTTATAAAAATTAAAAAAGGACTAGATTTCTTTTACTATATAAGGAGGCTTCTAGTTATAGATTGCCTTTACCTTCTTAGGGTTAACCTTAATTCCTTTTATAGTTACGATAAACCTAAGGTATTTTATACGTTTTACCCTAAACTTGCATTTTTTAATATTAACTTATAAGCCTATATTCCGTAGTCTCTCTAAGACCTTCTTAATATAAACTTAATACTTAAATTTATTATTTAAGTATATAAGAATATTATCTAGGTATACTGTATAGAATTCGTTAAGGTAATTAAAAAGAATATTATTTATAAAAATGTCTATTTAAAGCGAAGTCACGCCTTCCCTCCGAACAGCAACATCAATATCTATCATAATTAGCCTTTTAGCTTTTCGCCTTAAAATAAGGCTTATTTAATAGAGATTTTGTTATTTATTCGTCTTATAGCCTTAATAATGCTATGCCGTACGGCGTTATGTTATCGTCGCGATAAAACGTCTTACCCCTTAGAGGATCGCGAAGTTTCGCGTCGCGTCTTTCCACAACAGCTGTTAATAAGTAGTCTTTCCTGACAATTTTTCCCACAGGGTTTTTTCAATAGGTTTTAAATTAACGCTTTCCAGCTTCCTCCTTACTACGTCGTTGTCGTCGTTAATAGCCTTCGATATTACCTACCCGAACGGTTTTTAATAATACTCTATAGGCGTAAAGAGACGACATATATTCCTACTCCTATATTAGTTATTAGGCGTAGGCCTTGTACCGCTAGGTTCGTTATTAACAGCCTTTAATATTACCTAGGTTCTAGGTTACCTAAACGGTCTTTTAACGATACCCTATAAGCGTAAAAAAGATGAGATATATTCCTACTTCTATATTAGTTATAGGGTAGGCCTCATACCGCTAGCTTCTAACGGTACGCATTGTTTGGGGCAATGAGTGTGTAATTATCTACTACTGCTTGAGATAGTAGGGAACCTACTATGCAATACAGCAGGCTGAGATAATTACCCTCTCCTTAGGCCTACACCCCCTAATATAATATACTATTTAGAATATATCTCTATCTCTGCGAGCAAGTAAATAGATAAAAATGTCTATTTAAAGCGAAGTTACGCCTTCCCTCTAAATAGCAATATCAATATCTATCACAATTAGCCTTTCGGCTTTTCGCTTTCCCACCCTCCACCCTATAGATAGATTTTGCAGCCTCTTAGGCTTGCGGTAGGCCCGAGGGGGGTAATGAGTGTGTAATCATCTACCACTGCTTAAGATAGTAGGGAACCTACTATGCAATACAGCAGGCTGAGATAATTACCCTCTCCTCGGGCCTACACCCCCCAATATAATATACTATTTAGAATATATCTCTATCTCTACGAGCAAGTGAATAGATATACCTTTAGTATATAGCCGATCCATTTATTAGTCTAAAAGAAAGAGCTTTATATTTATAGAAACTATAATAGGTACGGAACGTTATTAAATCTTTAAATATAGGGTCTATCCTAATTTAGTAGAAAGCTTAGCGGATATTAAGTTTAGTAAAGATTTTTACCTAGCTTAGACGTATAAGGGTCTCGTTAATTAAAAAAATAAGATACTAGTTCTTTTAAGTAATAGCGTTTAGCTTTTAGTAGTTAATATAAAAATTAAGGCCTTTATTAGGCTTTTTTATAAATAGAATAGGGGAAGTAAAAGGGGCTTAACTTAGCTTAATAAACCCTTTATCCAGGTTATTAATTAAGTA
>Ga0307515_10005002_pt1 | contig 27053 bp, 14 predicted proteins | sample 17_EM_MG_FD_194513 | JGI IMG/M metagenome (GOLD analysis project Ga0307515, IMG submission 194513) | Populus trichocarpa ectomycorrhiza microbial communities from riparian zone in the Pacific Northwest, United States - 17_EM | ecosystem: Host-associated > Plants > Roots > Unclassified | place... | reverse complement strand
GCTTTTACAGCATTTGCTACGCGTTTTGGTGGGTCAGTTTGCCCCGAAATACCATGGTCAGTTTGCCCCGAAACAGTGGGTCAGCTTGCGCCGAAATAGTGTGGTCTCATTCATCATAATCTCCACAACAAAATAAAGAGGTTAATTGAGGCAAAATATTGAAAAAATTGCCTCGGAGTTCAATTACGAAACTATACAGATAACAAATTTCAACATTCGAATAGCCAATCCTATCTGTAAGGCCCAAACAACAGTTAAAGTTGATCTTGCGGGCAGCAAATTATGTTGCAAACATAATAACAGGTTTTAACATAACCTTAACGAAAATTTTTATAACGGTAATTTTCGTGTCAATTTATCTTAATATCGTTTATTTTCTTAATTAGAAAATTGATCCTGGATAAACGTTCAAAATAAGTTTGCTATCATCTACAAACGCTGCTGATTGTAGAAATGAAACATAGGGTTCATCGAACCCAAAACTTCATGTAAAAATACCTTCTTTAATAGCAAATCATTTATTATATTTGTATAACAAGTTCATTGACTATTTGTTACGAGTGCTTTAAGGATTCAAATGCGATCAAATGCCGTCTAATAAAACGAGACCCATTCGGTTACCACTTCCTAAATTTCGCTTGATAACTTTAACATAATCAACCCTTTAAGGGGTGGGACAATCGTCCTGCCATCCCGACGAAAGCGATATCAAGACACATTAAAGCCCTGTAAATCAGTAAATTTACAGGGCTTTATGTTTTACGGCTCCTCAATAAATATCATAGTTTCGCAAGGCTTTTTAATCAATACACACACCTCTTTTTTGTTTTTTCGATTTGTTTCGCTCCGAACAAGTGGGTATATTGCAATTGTCCACTGTCTAATGTTTAATATTTAATATATATCGTAGAATTAATGACGAATTTCAAAAGTTATGGTAAAATCCAATGATAGAAAAATCTCGCTTGTTAAGGACATTGTGATACCAATAATCGGCCTATTTATTGCGTTTGTTGGACTTTACGCGAATTACAGTGCAAATAAACGCCAAGAATTAGCAGCGAACGCTGATAGAGAACAGAAATATTTAGACTTCTTTTTGCAGAACTATTCAGATTCATCGTCTACAAAACAAGCAACAGCTTTTTTATTGTTGAGGTATATTAACCCTGACGTACAAAAAGATTTAATCTACAGTTTATCATTCAATACGAATTTATCACCCGAGACCTATAAAACTCTTTTATCTTATAAAGCAAAATTGAATTTTGGCGAAGCAAATAATTATTTAATAGAGATTTACTATGCAAAGGAATATGACCACAAAGCTAAGTTAATCAAATCCCAATTAGATTCAGCTGGTTTTAAGGGACATATAACCGTTGACGAAAAGATTCCTAAGTTTTGGGACAATTACGGATGGGGACATGGTAATAGTATTCGATACTATCCGTCTGAAGATGGCGCAGCAATGGCTTATTTATTTAGATTTATCAATTTTAAAAATGAAGACTTAAAATTGTCATCAGAAAAAGTTAATGATAATACGCGTCCCAAATCGATAGCGATTCATCTTCCTCCTAAAGTACATTTTCTGTTACGTCGTTAAAATCACTTTGCTTTCAAAAAAGAAATGCAAGGTCCTTAAATCATTCTGATTTTTAAGATCGGCTCTCCGTTTTGTAGCGTATTCCCGTGATTAAGATCGGTTATTAATGCCATTTTAGTTAAAAACTATAAATCACTAAAAAGATTTTGCAGTAGTTAAGCAATCTCCCTTAGCTACTTGTGGAGGTTTTATTATAAAGAAAGCGCAGCCAACTTCTTTAAATCCTGCAAAAAGTGGTTCGAAAATTGTCCTGTCAAGACGACGAAAGCGATACCACAAAGTATCAAAACCCTGTAAATTAAAAAATTTACAGGGTTTTGTGCTTTCAGGGGCTTTTCCTGTAATACTAAATGCGCAAAGCCGATAACATAAATGCACCAACCAATTTTAGCATCTCCTTCAAGGTCAGATCAGACGGTTAGGAAAAATGGGAATTAAGCGAATGACTAAGCATAAATGTATGAGCAATCAACCCGGCAAAGAGCGTCTTGCAATCTTCAAGGGATAAAGGCGTGCTGCTGTTTTCCAAAATTGGAGCCCCGATCTATCAGGCTGTGGATATCGCTCTTATAATTTCCTTCAATAAAAGTGCGTAAATGTATTCCTGTTTTCCTGCCCGGAAGCTAACGTTTACAGGGAAATTCAAGTGCACTCATCATGCTGTTTTTCTTAAAAAAAATCGTTTGATCGGGCCGTTCGCGAATGATGCCCGTCAGCTATAAAAATGCGAAAGGTCATTTTTTTGATAACGCTGCCGACTTAATCTTGCAGTATGAAAAAGACAAATATTAAGCATTTAACTTTTGCGCACCAAGCTTGTTTGCGGGGGCTGGTGTTCTATGAAATAGAGCTCCGTTTTTTGCAGGAACGATTGGAAGAAATAGCGGGAGACAATACTGCCCGCGAAGTAACTGAGCAGGTAGGGCACTTTCAAAACCAACTAATCATCCATGGAGAGCAGATTGATATCCTGAAACACCGCGTACAGGAGAACCTCGACCAGGTTGCTGCTGATGTTAAACAGTCAGAAAATTTTATTCCGGAAGCCACGGTTACCGATGCTGAAAAGATTGCGGAGGATTATAAAGATGAAGAAAACCTGTTTAAAGAGATGCGACATGATTTTAATCATTTTGCTTCCCAATGGATGTAAACATGAACGAAACAGCTTACCTCCCCGCTACAGAAGCTGTCAAACTGGTAAAACCCGGGAATCGGGTATTCATCCATGGCAGCGCGGCCACTCCGGTGCACCTGGTAGAAGCGCTGCAAGCCCGGTGGATGGAACTTCATGATGTGGAACTGGTGAGTATTACGACACTGGGAAACGTCAACTTTGACCGTCCGGAACACCGGCGTAGTTTCTTTTTTAATTCGCTGTTTGTATCGGCAGCTACGCGTAATGTAGCCAACAGCGATGATGGTGATTATGTGCCGATATTCCTGAGCCAGATACCACAATTGTTTCGCAGGCAGATCCTGCCGATCGATGTGGCTATGATCCAGGTCTCTCCGCCTGACAGTCATGGCTACTGCTCGCTGGGTACCTCGGTAGATATTGCCCGTGCGGCCGTCGACACTGCTAAATACGTTATTGCCCAGGTTAACCCGCTGATGCCCCGTACTCACGGCGAAAGCTTTGTACACATCGGGCGTATCGATGCTATGGTCTGGCACCAGGAAGAGCTGCCCGAAATTGACTATGCCAGCGGAACTGACCCCGTAACACAAAAGATCGGAAAGCATATAGCTGAACTGGTTGAAGACGGCGCAACCTTACAATTAGGCATTGGCGGCATCCCCGATCAGGTGTTAAAAAATCTGACCGGGCACCAAAACCTGGGTTTACATACCGAAATGTTTTCCGATGGTGTTATCCCGTTGATTGAAAAGGGCGTGATCAATAACAGTTTGAAAAAGATCAACCCTGATCTTTCCATTACGGCGTTCCTGGCAGGCACACGCAAACTGTATGATTTTGTACATGATAACCCGGCAGTAGGGGTAATGGATATCAGCTATGTTAACGATACCAGCATAATCCGCCAGAATCAAAAGGTGACCGCCATCAACAGCGCGATCGAGATCGATTTAACTGGCCAGGTATGTGCCGACTCCATAGGCTCGTACCAATACTCTGGCATTGGCGGGCAAATGGATTTTATACACGGTGCCTCGTTATCTGAAGGTGGCAAACCCATTATCGCTTTACCATCGCAGACAGGTAAAGGAATCAGCCGGATAGCCACGTTCCTGAAAGAAGGCGCCGGGGTTGTTACCACCCGCGGCCATATCCATTGGGTGGTGACCGAATATGGCGCCGTCGACCTTTTCGGCAAGAATTTAAAACAGCGGGCGAAGGCCTTGATCGGGCTGGCCCACCCCAACCATCGGGAAATATTGGACAGGGCTTACTTTGACAGGTTTGAACGGGGCTGAATATTTCTTGATCTATAAAAACAAATGTTACGGGTATTAAACAGCGATATCTCAATATGCATCGAACAAACAGGCAAGATTGGCCGGTTCACCGGACATTTTTTCCCATGTTTAAAACAGCGCTCTGAATTCAGGGAAGCGTTTGTTCAGTGCTATATTATTAATTAGATGCAGGAAAGAGTTTATCCGGTACAAGTTGTTATATCCCTATTGCAGAATAGTGACAGAGATCATTTATTTCCGTGCAGGACGTCATTACCTAATTCAACCATTTCGGGAATATTTGTAATTATAAACCAACCAATTTAAAAAGTGGCCCAGCTACTGTTTAGCTCCGTAGATGTCAGGAAATCATGAAAAAAATCAGCGCGGTATTCGACGGTTTGAAATTTGCTGACAGCACATTGGCTTATGGAATCAAGTTGGCCGAAAGCAGCAAAGCGTTACTGTCAGGTGTGTTCCTTGAATCTTTTCTCTATAACAGTTATAGAATGAATGACCTTATCGGGAGCCACGGCTATTCACAGGTAAAAATGAAACACCTTTTGGAAAAGGATAAAAAAACCAGGATAAAATCAGTAAGTATTTTTGAAGAAGCCTGCAAAAACGCACACATCAGCTATTCCATACACCATGACCCGAGCTTTGCAGTACCGGAAGTGCTTAGGGAAAGTATCTATAGCGACCTGATGCTGATTGGCGCTGGTGAAACATTCAGCCATTTACCTGATCGTAGCCCGACGCATTTTATCCGGGAATTACTGGCGGGGACACAGTGCCCGGTTTTAATCATCCCGCGGCATTACCGGGAAATTGAAAAAGTGGTGCTGTTGTATGACGGGAAACCGGCGGCGGTGCATGCTATAAAAATGTTTAACTATATGATGCCCTGGTTGCGTAGCAAAGCAACCGAAGTGGTTACGGTGGCGGATGACCGGGATATAGCCGAACTCCCTGATGAGATACTGGTCAAAGAATTCATCACCTGCCATTACCCTGCGGCAACCTACACGCTTTTAAACGGCGACCCTGAAGGAGAGCTGATTGCCTATCTTAAAAGCAGCTGCAAGAACGCCCTGGTTGTTTTAGGGGCCTATCAGCGCAGCGGCGCCTCCCGCTGGTTCAGATCCAGTATGGCCGATAGGCTTATGAAAGACGTTGATATGCCTTTGTTTATAGCTCATCATTAATCATGTGAAATTATAAGTTCAATAAATTATGGAAAAGATACTCGTTACCACAGACCAATCCGCCAATTCAAAGGCGGCCATCCGTTTTGCCATTAAACTGGCCAAACAACGTAAAGCCGAATTGATCATCCTTCACGTCTATCATCTTCTAAAGCCTTTTAAATGGAGCGACCATGCTTTCGCCGAGTATACCGATAGCTTTAGAAAGAAAACGACTGAAGAAATGTCTGCATTTATTGCCGGTATCTATCATGATATCCATGAGGATGAAATCCGCTATCAGTTGGTGTTAGTATCCAATGTCGACGTAGTAGACGGGATTATGGATTATGCAAATAAGCACAGTTGCTCTTATATCTGCATCAGCACCCTTGGCGCAGGCGCCCTTAAAAAAATATTCGGCACGCATACCGCCAAATTGATCAGCAGATCCGTTGTACCTGTTTTGTGCATACCAAGCGCTTATCATTTAAAAGAATTAAAGCATATCCTTTACGCATCCGACATGACCGATTATGAAAATGAACTTAAAAAGGTCGTTGATTTTGCGAGGCCTATTCATGCCAGTGTAGAGATGATGCATATTTCCTATCCCTATGAATTTGCATTTGATAAGGAACTGGTGGAAGCCACACTGCAGAAAAAAACAGATTATAAAGTGAGCATACTAATTCCGGAAAGGAATATTACCCACGCTTTGCTTGACGATATAGATGATGCGATCAGGATCAGCAAACCGTCGCTTTTAGTTTTATTTACCCATCAGTCGAAGTCAATGTTTGAAAAGTTATTCTTTCCTTCTAACACCGAGGAATATTCTTTTTATGGTAAAATACCATTACTAACCTTTAATAAAAATGAAGAAAAGTAAGGCTTTCCCCATACTTTTCTTCATTTAATGACAATGAGTAAACACATCTCATATCCCTGCGGCAATGAAATATCCCATAGATCATCCTTTTTCAATAACTGTAGACGAGGTGATCGGGCTGGCTCAAACAGACGGCAATAAGGGGATTTCTGCGCATGAGGCAGCGCGGCGCCGTGAAGCCTATGGCCCCAATACCTACAAAACACAAAAGAAAAAAAGTTTGTGGCTGATACTGCTTGCCCAATTCAATAGCCCGATTGTTTATCTCTTGTTTTTCGGCGCAGCAATTTCACTTTACTTTAAAGATCTGTTAGAAACCGTTGCTATCCTGGCGGTTATTATTATCAATGCGTTAATCGGTTTTTTTATGGAAATGCAGGCACGCAGTTCCATGAATGCCCTGAAAAAAATGGATGTAATACTGGCTAAAGTGATCCGTGACGGCGAAGCCAGATCGATACCATCTGAAGAGTTGGTGCCAGGCGACCTGGTTCCACTGGAGGCCGGTGATATGGTCCCGGCAGATGGCCGTTTAGTAGCTGTTCACGGTTTACAATGCGATGAGTCCTCGCTTACCGGTGAATCGCTCCCGTCTGATAAGGCGACCAAAGCCCTGAAAGAAGACACCGTTGCCGGTGATCAGCACAACATGGTTTTCAAAGGTACAGCCGCAATTAATGGGAACGGGAAAATGGTGATCACGGGTATTGGGGCAAATACACAGTTAGGCGCCATTACAGCTTTGGTTGAAAACTCGGTGGATACGATTACTCCACTTGATAAAAAGCTGAACAGGCTAAGCCGGAAACTTATTTGGATTACACTGGCCATGACCGCTGTTTTTACTGTAACCGGATTTATGCAAGGGAAGGCACTGTTAACCATCATAGAAACCTCCATTGCGCTGGCCGTGGCCGCTATACCCGAGGGCTTGCCTATCGTAGCTACCGTCGCCTTGTCCTACGGAATGTTGCTGATGGCCAGGCGTAATGCTATCGTGAAGAAATTATCTTCAGTAGAAACGCTGGGCAGCACCGGGGTAATCCTGACTGATAAGACAGGCACCTTAACTGAAAACAAGATCCATGTGGACACGCTGGCGTTTCCGGAGGAAAGTATAAAAGTCCATATCGAAAATAACCTCCTGAAATTTCCGGGTGGCACGATCAGGGTAAGTGCCGAAAACTTCGATAAGTTACTATTAACCGGTATTTTATGCAATAATGCAATAATTGCGACTGAAGAAAAAAGCGGTGAGCAAAAAAAAGCCTCCGGCGATCCCGTTGAAGTGGCGTTGATTCAAACAGCCATAGCGGCGGGTTTGGATACGGGTGCGTTGATAGCGGAGTATGTACGTATTGAGGAAATACCATTTAGCTCAGAGCTAATGATGATGGGCACCCTGCACCAAACGCCATCGGGATATTTTGCAGCGGCTAAAGGCTCGGTTGAAAGATTGCTGGAAAAATGCAGCCAAATACAATCGGGCAAGCTAATTAAAAATTTGGATGCCGAATCCAGGGATGCTATACTTTTAAAAGCTGGGAAAATGGCTGCGGGCGGGCTGCGGGTACTGGCTTTTGCCTACCGGTCGGGTAAAGCGCTTGATGCCAAAAACGTCTTAGATAACCTGACCTACGTTGGTATGGCTGGTTTTCTTGATCCACCCCGGATAGATATCAAAGGGGCTATATTTAGCTGCCGCCAGGCCGGTATTAAGGTGGTGATGATTACCGGTGACCATCCGCAGACAGCGCTGAACATTGCCCGGAAGGTGGGCTTGATTGATGAGAACAACAAAGAAGTGATAACAGGAAGGGAACTGTCAGAAGCCAGGCTGTTAACAAAAGAATGGCAGCAACGTATTTTGGCTACCGCCGTTTTTGCAAGAACTTCACCTCTGCAAAAATTGGAAATTGCCGGCGTGTTTCAACAGGCCGGATTTGTAGTTGCCATGACAGGTGATGGTGTAAACGACGCCCCGGCGTTAAAAAAAGCTGATGTCGGTATTGCTATGGGCATCAGAGGAACCCAGGTAGCTAAAGAAACGGCCAGTATCATATTGAAGGATGATTCGTTCACTTCTATTGCCGGGGCTGTGGCACATGGCCGGGAGATCTTTCGGAACATTCAAAAGTTTGTGATTTACCTGGTGTCCTGTAACCTGAGCGAGATATTCATTGTGACCATTTTAGGTGTGATTACCCCCGCAGCAACTTTGCTGCCGCTGCAGATCCTTTTCCTGAATATGGTGACGGATATCTTCCCGGCACTGGCGTTGGGTTTAGGTACCGGCGACCAGACCGTAATGCTGCGGCCGCCGAGAGATCCCTCAAAAGAAATGATCACCCGAAAGGACTGGATACGTATGGCCCTATATTCCGCTGCCATTACGTCTGCTGTCATCATCTCGGTTGTTTATGCCAAAGAAGCACTCCACAGCGATGGCCGTACCTGTAATAATATCGCCTTTATCACGCTCACTTTTGCCCAGTTATTCCATGTGTTTAATATGTCCTCAAATGGTTCCGGCTTTTTGAATAATGAGATCACCAGGAACAGATGGATATGGATTGCCATTTTGATTTGCAGCAGCCTTGTCCTGATGGTTTTTGCCGTGCCCGGGCTACGTTTGGTTTTAGGCCTATCAGTACTTTCCACTAAATTATGGGTATCCGCCATGACCATTAGCCTGCTGCCATTGGTTGTTTTCCAGGCTTTCAAAGGCGTCCGGAAAATACATAATAACCAAAAATACTAAAGCCGCAGCTGGCCTTTTACGGGCCGCTCATCGCCCAGTAGTACGCCCCATTGCTTATAATTTTTGGTACGGTCGAATACGATTTTTAAAATAGACAGCACGGGCATCGCCAGGAACATGCCTGATAAGCCGGCCATGACGCCGCCGATGATGATACCAACGATGGAAACAAGCGGGTTGATTTTGACCTGTGAACCAACAATACGCGGCATCAAAATATTATTATCCAGGAGTTGTACCGCCGTAATAGCCCCCAACACAATTAACACATCAGTAATGCTCTCGGATGAAGCGAGGGTCAATAATACGCCCAGAATATTACCAATTAATGCACCTAAGTACGGGATCAGGTTTAAAAAAGCAAAAATGATCCCGATCAGCAACGCGTTCTGGATACCAAAAAGCCACAATGCCCCACCTAAAAGGATAATGATGTACGTGATTTGTATAAGCAGCCCTACCAGGTAGCTTTTAACCATTTTCTCAGTCTGCCGAACAACGTCCTCTACGTTCTGGTACTCGTCTTTTTTAAACCACATCAGCAAAAACTTTAAAAAAAGGTTCCGGTACAAGATGATCAGGTAGATATAGATAGGTAATAAGCCGATAAAGATGACTATGCCCGACAAAGAACCCGCCGCGCCGCTCAAAATACCGCCCAGGGAACTGAATAATTTTTTGCTCTGTACATTAATGAATTTTACCTGTTCTGCCGGGGAGTAGCCAAATGACCGGCTAATCCAGATACTCAGGTTATCCAGGTGTTTGGCCACGGTGCGTTGGATCTGGGGAAAATCATCCAACAACGCACCCACCTGGCTGGAGAACAGCCAAATGATCAGCGCTACAACAATTGTTAGTAATAATATAGGCAGAAAAACAGCAATGGCTTCGGGCACTTTTAGTTTTCTAAAAAAGCGAAATACAGGTAAAAGCATGAGGCTGAAAAAAAATGCCATTAACAAAGGCATAATAATCGTATTCGCGGCTACTATGATCGCTCCCAATACAAACAAACCAATGAGCTCTATGGCTCGTTTCACGGTCACCGGCATTTCTTTTACCATGGGCGTACAATTTTTACACTTCTTGCTATTGGCAGTTTTTAATTACCCAATATAGGCCTTTTATATTGATTTCCTATTCAGTGTTAATAGCCAAAAGAGCGCGCCCTTTCAGGTAGAGGATGGTTAACACTTGGCTTATAATCAATCATTGTCTTTTTCATTTCCTCCTTGCGCCGGCGATGCCATATGAGTTCCTATCTCGGTATGCCTTATCTGGCCCCCTAAAAATCCGGTCCATGCAATGAGCCCAAAGCCAACTACAGCTGCCGTCAGGGCAATTAAAGCAACCTGCCTGATTAGGGAAGAGCCTTTTATTGTTGCAAAAAGCCCGATCAAAGAGATTACGCCTATAACAATTAATCCGATCAAAGATATCAATGCAGACTCTTCATGTTCTTCAATGATATTTTTTGATATGCCCTGTAAATGTTCAACTGCTTCTTCGGCACCTTCACCGGTTGCGTATGCTATACCGGCCCCTATGGCCGAGATGATCAAAATATTGTAAGCAGCAATTAAAGTTGAATTACTTTTTCTCCATATTCCATGGATCAAAACAAATGCACCCAATACGGCGCCGACGATAGGCAGGTGGGTGATCAGCAGGTGGATATGCGTTTGGTTCATAACTTTTTTAATCGAAGATCGCCATCAAATGGTGCCATTTAAGTAACTGTAATCAAATGTATTAGTGATCTTAATCATTTCTGTTTTGCGGATATACAACCATTTTTATGAACTCAAAAGAACCGGACATGAAAACGATCCTGATGCTTACCGACTTTTCGGAAAATGCGAACCACGCCGCGAAAACGGCCATTAAAATTGCCATAAACTTAAATGCAGATATTTTGCTCTACAATACTTATTATGACCGCCCGCTTCTACCAACCTATGCCGGCGGCCCCTGGGTGCTGCAAGAGCTGGTTCTTCGCAAGGATGAAAGCACCGCGCAACTCAGCCAATTGGCTATTCAGCTGAGGCATCTCATGGCGGATATACCCAAATACGGATTCAAACCTAAAACCGGTTATCAATGCGGGGAAGGGTCATTGGGTAAAAATACCGAGGCCATTATTCAGGAAAACAACGTTGGTCTTGTAGTGATTGGCAGCAGTACCGACAGTTCTGCGGACCATTTGCTCTTCGGCAGCGACACAATGGATGTGATCGATCATGCATCCTGCCCGGTTTTGATCATTCCGCCGAAAGCGGAAATGACCGAACTGAAAAAAGTGACCCTGGCCGTCGCTTTTGAATTAACGGATATTAACGCCATCAGCTTTTTGACTGACTTAGGTAAACAATTAAACTTTCAACTTGAGATTGTTCATGTTTCACTCCTGGAAAAAAGCGATAACCCTGCAAAAGAGAATGCGACCCTTAATCATATTGACGCTATCAAACAAGATAATATAACGTATCTTGAGATCAGGGGAAAGGATGTTGCCAAGCGATTAACAAGGTTATGCAAAGATAATGGTTCAGCTATACTGGCGCTGGTCCATCATCAGAATAGTTTTTTTTCCGGGCTTTTTTACAACTCAACGACAGCGCACGCATTGGAAAACCAGCGTATACCTTTAATGGTAATCCCCTCCGGAATAACTACAAACCATTGACCGGTCAAGCAAATGGCAACAAATAATTTTGACGTACAGGGGCTAAGTGACAGGGAAGTAATTGCGGCCAGGTCAACATATGGAGCAAACAGCCTGTCGTTTAAAAGGGAAAACGGATTTATCGATGCCCTTAAAGGGTTGATAAAAGAACCAATGGTAATTTTACTGTTGGTAACATCGTGTATATACTTTATCAGCGGTAAGCCCGGTGACGGCATTTTTCTGGCATCTGCAATTGTATTGGTAGCAGGTATTTCTTTATACCAGGATTCCCGCAGCCGGAACGCGCTCGAAAAACTCAAGGACTTTTCGCAGCCCAAATGCAAGGTGATCCGGAACGGCGAGGTTTTGGAAATAAAAAGCGAGAACCTGGTGATTGGTGACAGCCTGATGGTAGAAGAAGGAACTTCTATAACCGCAGATGGTATAATTGTCCATTCTAACGATTTTTCGGTTAATGAAAGCATCCTCACCGGCGAATCCTTAGCCGTTTATAAAGACCGTACTTCAGCAGACAATTTAGTTTTTCATGGAACTACCGTAGCAAGCGGCCTGGCCATCGCCACCATAACCGCAATAGGCAACCAAACCCGTTTGGGTAAGATAGGCACGAGCCTGGAATCAATTGACGAAGAAAAAACGCCGCTGGAATTACAGATTAACAATTTTGTAAAAAAAATGGTGATCGCCGGGCTTATCGTGTTCCTGGGCGTGTGGGGCATTAACTATTTCCGGTCAGTCGATGTTTTGGATAGCCTCATCAAAGCCCTGACGCTGGCTATGAGTATCCTGCCCGAAGAAATTCCGGTTGCGTTCACAACTTTTATGGCCCTGGGAGCCTGGCGCATGATGAAAATGGGCATCGTTGTTAAACAAATGAAAACGGTAGAAACCCTGGGTAGTGCATCGGTAATATGTACGGATAAAACCGGCACCCTTACAGAGAATAAGATGAGCCTGGCAAAGGTGTACACACTGCGGGAAAATTGTATCGCTGACGCTGCGGCAAAAATTTCAAATAGTGCTGAGCAGGAACTGGTGAGGCTGGCTATGTGGGCCAGTGAACCAATACCTTTCGACCCTATGGAAATCGCCCTGCATGATGCCTACTCAAAAACAGTACTTGCCGATGAGCGTCCCGATTACAAAATGATCCATGAATATCCCCTGAATGGAAAGCCGCCTATGATGACTCATCTGTTTGAAAATTCAGGCGGGCAACGCATTATTGCGGCCAAAGGCGCACCGGAAGCCCTGATCAGCATCAGTAATTTAACCGGCCCGGAGAAAAAGCGGGTAGCATCAGCGATCGAAATAATGGCTGCTGAAGGCTACCGGATATTGGCTGTGGGGGAAGCGAATTTTTCGGGAACCAATTTCCCGGCAACACAGCAGGAATTTCAGCTGGTATTTAAAGGGCTGGTGGCCTTTTATGACCCGCCTAAGAAAAATATTAACGCGGTGTTACAGGGCTTTTACAAGGCCGGCATTAAGGTTAAAATCATCACAGGCGATAACGCAGAAACCACCGGCGCCATTGCCCGACAAATTGATTTTCATGGGTTTGACAGGTGTATGAGCGGCGACGCCCTGATGCAGTTGTCAAATAGCGAACTCAGGGACAAGGTTGCAACCGTGAACATTTTTACCCGGATGTTCCCGGATGCCAAATTAAAGATCATCAATGCGCTAAAGGCTAACCAGGAGATTGTGGCCATGACCGGGGATGGAGTTAACGACGGCCCCGCTTTAAAAGCCGCGCACATTGGTATTGCCATGGGTAAAAAAGGTACCGAAATTGCAAAACAGGCCGCATCATTGATATTGCTGGAGGACGACCTTTCGAAAATGGTAGAAGCCGTAGCAATGGGCAGGCGTATCTATACTAACTTAAAAAAGGCAATACAATACATTATTTCCATCCATATCCCCATTATATTAACTGTGTTTACCCCGCTGGCTTTAGGGTGGATTTACCCTAATATTTTTTCGCCGGTACATATTATTTTCCTGGAACTGATCATGGGGCCGACTTGCTCCATCATTTACGAGAACGAACCCATGGAAAAGAACACGATGCTACAAAAGCCACGCCCGTTCAGCACAACTTTCTTTAACTGGAAAGAGTTAACAACAAGTATCATCCAGGGGCTGGCTATCACTGCCGGAACGTTGGCCACTTACCAGTATGCCGTAAGCAAAGGAGCCGACGAACAGCTTACCCGTACCATGGTATTTACCTGCCTTATAGCAGCCAATATTTTGCTCACTTTGGTTAACCGGTCATTTTACTATTCGCTGTTTACCACAATCAGGTATAAAAACAACCTGGTATTGCTCATCATCGGGGTCACCATAGTTATTTCAGCTGCGTTAATTTACGTTAGCCCATTAGCGGTCTTTTTTGGTTTCGCACCATTAAAAGCCGGTGAACTGGCGGTAAGCATAGCAATTGGCTCAATCTCGGTAACCTGGTTTGAACTGCTTAAATGGCGAAATCGTAAAAGAACAGGTACCCGCGATGCTGCAGGATATTTATCACATGAATGAGGGGTGTCCGGCAGGCTGAATTTTTATTTAATTGATAAATTTAAAACCCTGGTGAAAAAATTAAAAAGTGTAGTTTTTACTACCCATACACCGGAAATGGCGGGGAATGAAGTGTTTACTTTCTGTTTTCCCCGGGAAAACTGGTTCAGGATCGCTCGTGCAGTGCTAACAGAAAGCAGCAAGCTCTTGAAAGTCAGGCAAAATGAACATTCCTGCTAATGTTTTGATGAAAACCCCCATCTCAAACTCTTAAAACTATTGATCTTAGTCCTCCATCCGGCAAACATAAGTTGACCATCAAATTCTGGCAGGGAGAAGGACAGTATTGCAATATTAACTGGTTTTCATTTAGCCAATAGTACGCTCCATACATCGGGGGGTAGGTTGAGCCCGCCAATCGAAATAGACGAGTGCCGACCGGTTATTAAAAGCCTTGTTAAATTCCGTTGCGCCGGTTTATTGAACATTTTATACTTATAAATAAACATTTGTAGTAGTACATATTAACAAAGCCCTGTATATTTGATCGATACCGATTACAAAACTCTGCTGAATAACCTGGCGGCGCCAGGTGTTTTTTCCGGTAGATTTGATGCAAGCCGCCGGTTATTAAAGCTCGCCGGCCGACTAAAAACCGATTATGTTAAAACGATCAATTAACTGCTTTTGCTTTGTTCTGCTGATATCGCAGTTTTTTTTTGGGCAAGTTGCTTTTGCTCAGCGGGAACTGAATTTCACGGCGCTGACAACCAAAAACGGCCTTTCGGCGAATACCATTAATGTTATTGTACAAGATCATAAAGGCGTGCTATGGTTTGGTACCAACGACGGTTTGAACAGGTTTGACGGTACTAACGTTACAGTATATACGCACAATGAGCGGGACAGCACCAGTTTGCCAACAAACGAGGTAATTTCGCTTTTTGAAGATAAGTCGGGACGTTTATGGGTAGGAACAAGTGGCGGCGCGTTAGTTTATTACGATCAAAGACACAATTCCTTCCTTTCCTATAATGGGGATGGGTCTATCAAAAGGAATACAGTGGTGAATACCCGGGCGTTGTACGAAGATAGCTATGGCAATATCTGGGCGGGAAGCTATGGCGAGTTCAAAATTATTGATACGCACTCAGGCAAAATCAGGAGGGTTGACATCAGTAAACAAATCTCTGCTAATATTAATGTGTTGGTAGTATTATCTTTTTTCGAAGATAGTTTCCACCGCATGTGGGTTGGTACTACCGGCGGCCTTTTATTGTATGATCGAAAAAGCGATAAATTTATCCGCTATCTTCATGACGACCATGTCCCGGCCAGTTTAAGCGGCGACGAGGTGAGGTCGATTGCCCAGGACGCTCATGGACACCTTTTTTTTGCTACCAATAACGGTTTAAACAAGTTGATGCCGGATGGCAAAAGCTTTCAGATATTTCGTCATGAAGACAGATATTCGCCATCCATTTTAAGCGACCTGGTTTATACCATTGTGGCATTACCGGGGCATAAGTTATGGATAGGCACCGAGGAGGGGCTAAATATATTCGATTGTGATAAATCTGCTTTTACTGCGATTAAACCGGATAAACGCAAATCCTTTAGCCTGACTAATAAATCTGTACGTAGCATTTACGTCGCCCAAAAAGGAATCATCTGGCTTGGTACTTACCAGGGCGGGGTGAACAAATATGATCCCAATCTTGCCTTGTTTAACCTGGAACATGGTTCCCCTTTTGACCCTAAAGGGCTGTCATCGGGTGTTGTGACATCGTTTGCCGGGTACAAAACGGGAAAGATATTTATAGGTACAGATGGGGGAGGCCTGAACTTGTTTGACCGCAAGACGGGACTTTTTGACCATTGCGAAATCAAGAGCAAAATCGATCTTTCGGGCAATCCCTTGTCCATTCTCACGCTCGAACTTGATTCCAGGAAAAAGCTCTGGATCGGGACTTATCGCAATGGATTATTTCTTTACGACCCTTTAACAGGGCGATATCAACAATATCTTAAGGGAAATACGCAGCATGACCTCAGCCAAAACGATATTTTCTGCATCAAGGAGGACAGCAGAGGTTTGATATGGATTGGCACCAACGGATATGGCATAAATGTACTTGATCCGAAAACAAACAATATTGTAAGATACAGTAATCATCCACAGCAAAAAAATGAACTGAAGCTTCCGCTCAATGGTTTTATGCGCGTTATCGCCGAAAATAAAAACGGCGATATCTGGCTGGGTTCAACCGGCAGCGGCATTGCCGTGTATCATCCCCGGGACCGCAGTTTTACCGTATACAACAAAAGGAACAGCCTGCTTTGGAACGATGGTGTGCTTAGTATATTGCATGACAGGGCCGGTAACACCTGGGTAGGAACTTATGGCGGAGGATTAAACCTTTTCAACAAAAAGACCGGCAAGTTTAGCCATTTAACCGAAGACGATGGTTTACCTAACGGTATTATTTATAAGATACTGGAAGACGCTAAAGGTACAATTTGGGTAAGTACCGATAAAGGTATTAGCTGTATCGATCCTAAAACAAAAAAAATAAAAAACTTTGGCCGCCCAAATGGAGTACAGGACAGCCCTTTTGTGTTTGGGTCGGGGATGTCCACGGCTACAGGCGAACTTTTTTTTGGCGGACAGGATGGTTTTAATTACTTCACGCCCACAGCGCTGCCTACAAATAATGAGATACCACCGGTTTTACTGACAGATCTTAAGGTGTCGAATAATACCGTCGTTCCGGGAGAAGGTTCTCCCATCCGGGAACATATCAGCACGGCCAAAGACATTGACTTGTTATTCGGTCAAAATTTTTCCATTAGTTATGTCGCGCTCAATTATACCGCGCCTCAGCAAAACCGTTATTCGTACCTACTAACCGGCTTTGATCATGATTGGAATTATGTAGGAAAAGAGAAAACAGCTTACTATACAAACCTCGATCCCGGAAATTATGTGTTTCAGGTAAGGGCGAGCAACAACGAGGGTACCTGGAACAACAAAGTCACTACGATCAATATCCACGTGCTTCCTCCTGTTTGGCGCACCACATATGCATATTTTGCTTACATCCTGATCATAGCAGGAACTTTGTTTTATGTCAGGCGCCGGGGAATCCAAAAAATAAAAAAGCAACTGGCGTTGGAACAGGAAAAGGTGAATGCGCAAAAACTCATCGAACAGCAACGCCGCGAGGCAGAGCAAATTCATGAACTGGATATGCAAAAAATCAAGTTTCTAACTAATCTGAGCCATGAATTCCGGACGCCTATTTCCCTCATCCTGGCGCCGGCCGACAAAATGCTCTCCTTGCCAAAAGACCCAACTATTACTGGTCAGGTGAAAATGATCCGGCGCAATGCCCGCCGGTTACTTAACCTGGTCAATCAATTACTTGACTTCCGGAAGATGGAGGAACAGGAATTAAACCTCAATCTGTCAGAAGGAGATTTGATCGCGTTTATCAAAGAAGCGGCCGAATCTTTCCATGATTTATCAGATCGAAAAAAGATTGCCCTGTTTGTTGAAAGCAGCCTTCCCGGTTTACCGGCCCGTTTCGATCACGATAAAATTGAACGGGTTATCTTTAACCTGTTGTCCAACGCCTTCAAGTTTACGAATGAGGGTGGAGAAATCCGGCTGAAAATGACTGTCAGGACTGATGACCAATCGCAACAGCTCCTTTTTTGCGTTGCTATTTCGGATACCGGGATCGGCATCAACCCGGCACTGCGGGAACGTATCTTTGAACGGTTTTTTATGGAAAATAAAGCGGCATCGATATTAAACCAGGGTAGCGGCATTGGCCTGGCTATCACTAAAGAATTTGTACAGTTGCATGGCGGGGAGATTTCTGTAGAGAGCAAGCCGGGCCAGGGCTCAACTTTCTACCTAACCTTGCCGGTAAATGAAGCCGCGCTGCCTTTCTCCAACAAAATCATAGCAGATGATGATCTGGAGGATATAGAGATGGCTCAATCTGTTACTGATGAAAAAAGCAACACTATTATCCATGATAAATTGGCAACGGTGTTGTTAGTAGAGGATAATGACGAGTTTCGCTACCATTTAAAAGATCGTCTGCAGGCCTACTACCAGATTATCGAAGCAACAAATGGCAAGGAAGGCTGGCAGAAGGCCTTATCCGGGCACCCGCAGCTCATTGTAAGCGATATCAGCATGCCTTACATGGACGGGATAGAATTGAGTCAGAAAATAAAAACAGATAAGAGAACCAATCATATTCCAATTATCCTGTTAACCGCCAGCAACGCGGAAGAAGATCAGTTGAAAGGCCTGGAAACCGGCGTAAACGATTATCTCACTAAGCCCTTTAATTTTGAGATATTAAACACCAAAATAAAAAACTTATTATTATACAACCGTTCGATAAAGCACGCCTATTCCAGGCAAATTGAGGTAAAGGGCAAGGAAATTGAAATTGAGTCGACCGATGTGAAGCTTTTGAATACAATTTTGCAATACATCGACGAAAAGCTCAATAATCCGGAATTATCAGTAGAAGAACTGAGTAAACATGTTGGCATGAGCCGGGGTTCCCTTTATCATAAATTACTTGAACTTACAGGCCTTACACCGATTGAATACATCCGTTCGGTTAAATTGGGCCGCGCCGCAGAATTACTGGAAAAGAGCGACTATAACATTGCTCAAATAGCCTATATGACGGGGTTTGGTACGCCAAGTTATTTTTCCCGTCTTTTCAAAAGCCATTACCATGTGTTGCCGTCGGAGTATATCAATTCAAAACGGCCGGATAACAAATCAAGGGTTGCTTCGCTTTAATTAAATCGCTAATTCCATTCACTACCAGCCCAGCCGCCTGGGCAGTAACAGCTTTTTGGTAACAGGGAGCAGCTTTGGTATTAATTTCACCTGTTCCGGCGTGACAACATTAGTTTCGCTATAGTTATCCGGGCCCCGGTTTCACCACCAGGCAGGGGTTTTAATAAAAAGATGTGTCGGGGCCGGGCAGACCACAATATAACCGGGCAGGAATGATTTGACATTGATCATCCTGAACATTCCTTGCCTATTTTTATAAAAACGAAACATGCTAAATTGTATGAATAGCTGACCTTAGGCTGCTGCAATTGTACTTAATGGATTCATCTTCGGCATCCGTGAGCAAGCAATTAGTTTAACAACCATGCTTATGCGAAAGATTTTTCAGACTATTTTAATCATTTTATGCATTGTATTCATCAATCAGCCGGCGATAGCGATAGTAGACAGTTCCTATGTCAGCCACAAGATGAATAATCACAGCTTTCCCTTATCAGTGAATGGTGTCTCCGCGCCGTTATATATGAGTGATTCGGATTTTCAGGGTGTGTTACGTGCTGGTAGGGATTTACAGCATGACATTGCCTCGGTAACACAAACAGGTCCGGTGCTTTCAACCGGGACCCCATCCGGTAAAAATGTCGTGCTGATAGGAACAATAGGCAAATCGGTCATTATTGACGGGCTGATAGCAGCAAAAAAACTGAACGCGAGCGGCATTAAAGGAAAATGGGAAACATTTATGATACAGATGGTTAGCCAACCGATGCCAGGTGTTGATCGGGCCCTGGTAATAGCTGGCAGTGATAAACGCGGTACTATTTACGGCATTTACGATCTTTCGACCCAAATAGGGGTGTCTCCATGGTATTGGTGGGCCGATGTGCCCATTCCTAAACAAAGTAAGCTATTTGTGTTGCCGGGCCGGCATAGCGCCGGTGAGCCCGCCGTTAAGTATCGTGGCATATTTATTAACGATGAGGCGCCCGCTTTTTCGGGTTGGGCAAAACAAAAATTTGGCGGCCTAAGCCATGCGTTATATGCACATGTGTTTGAGCTTATATTACGGTTGAAAGGAAATTATTTGTGGCCTGCTATGTGGGGAAACGCTTTTAATGATGACGATTCGCTTAATCGTAAAACCGCTGATGAGTATGGCATTGTAATGGGAACATCGCACCACGAACCAATGGACAGGGCGCAACAGGAATGGAAACGGCATGGCGCAGGTGCCTGGGATTATGAAAAGAATGGAGAAACGTTGAGAAGTTTTTGGCGAAAAGGGATTGAAAATATGGGCGATGCCGAAACCATTGTTACCGTAGGTATGAGGGGCGATGGTGACATGGCCATGCAAGAAGGAACAAACATAGCATTGCTGGAAAACATTGTAACTGACCAGCGAAAAATTATAGCATCGGTCACCGGAAAACCGGCAGATAGGACACCGCAACTATGGGCGCTTTACAAGGAAGTACAGGATTATTATGATAAGGGCATGCAGGTGCCGGATGATGTAACCTTGTTATTGTGCGACGATAACTGGGGAAACATTCGCAAACTGCCGGCAGTGACAGAAAAGCCGCGCAGCGGCGGGTACGGTATTTATTATCACTTTGACTATGTGGGAGGGCCGCGGAATTATAAATGGTTAAATACCAATCCGATAACAAAAGTGTGGGAGCAAATGCACCTGGCTTATGAACATAGCGCAAAGCAGGTTTGGATTGTTAACGTGGGCGACCTTAAACCTATGGAGTTCCCCATCTCATTCTTTTTAGATTACGCCTGGAACCCCAATAAGATTGGCCCTGCCGACCTGAAGCAATATACACAGCAATGGGCCAGGCAGCAGTTTGGTAACCAGTTTGCCAAACAGGTAGCAAGCATTCTGGCTGCCTACACTAAGTATAATGGCAGGTGTAAGCCGGAGTTACTGAATGAACATACCTATAGCCTCACTAATTTTAACGAGTTTGAAAGTGTTGTTAAAGCATATCTAAGGTTAAACCAGCGAGCCGATTCGTTATACCATTTGGTCCCGGAAACGTATAAAAACGCTTATTATGAATTAGTGCTGCATCCGGTAGCGGCCTGTGCCAATTTGTATCAAATGTATTATGCTGCAGCCCTTAACCGGCAGTATGCAAAGCAAGGCCGTGCCGCTACCAATGAAATGGCGGCCAGGGTTAAAGCACTATTTGCCAAAGATGCATCCATATCTGATTATTATAATACGCGATTGGCTGGTGGTAAATGGAGCCATATGATGGACCAAACCCATATTGGTTATATCCACTGGCAGGAACCGCGTTACAATGTTATGCCGCCCGTTACTGAAATAGATCTCCCCGAAACAGGAAGCCTGGGGATAGCACCGGAAGGCGCTGCCGAATCATGGCCGGATTCGCCGGGCGTACCGTCGTTGCCGGCTTTTAACGATCTGACACGGGAGCGGCATTTTATCGAGTTATATAACAAGGGCCGCGCCCCGGTAACCTATTCCATTAAAGCCGAGCCGTTTGTAGTGCTATCTGCAACTCATGGGCGTATCCACAAACAAGAGCGTGTTTATATAAGCATCAATTGGAAGAAAGTACCTGCAGGCACGGTTGCAACAACAATCAAGGTTGTCGGCTCTGAAGGGACCAGGCTGGCCATAAACGCCCGGCTTGACAGGATTGGAAAACCTGGTATGAAAGGGTTCATACAAACGGAACCCTATATTTCCATAGAGGCCGTGCATTACCAGAAAGCGGTATCCAATAAAGCATACAAATGGACGGCGTTGCCCGGCTATGGGCGTACTTTATCGGCAATGACGGTTTTGCCCGGATTGGTTGACGGGCAAAAAAATCGAAAAGAGAAACCGCATCTGGAATATAACGTCAAATTTATTGATTCCGGCAATGTTACAATCAGTGTTTTCCTGGCGCCGACAATCGACTTTACTCATGACAAGTCCCTGCGCTATGCTATTTCGATAGATGATGAGCAGCCACAGATACAACATTTTAATGCAGAAACAGATCCCCGGACCTGGAACAAAGCTGTAAGTGAGAATATCAATATCATTACAACCAAACATCATCTCAACAAATCAGGATTACATGTAGTTAAGTTTTGGGCTATCAGCCCGGCGGTTGTGTTAGAGAAGCTGGTGATTAATACCGATCAGGCAATAAAACCCAGCTATTTGGGACCACCGGAGACATTTTGGCAATAAGGTGATGTTTAAGAAACGCCACCATTGGCGCCAGACCCATGTTTTAAGCAGGCCACATACTAAGCGATAATGAAGTCGATCGATTGACTTCGGTTGACACCCTGTTTACAGGCCACCTTGTTGAGGCTAAGTTCTGAAATAGTTGTAATTTTCCAACGGCGTTCTTTTATCCTGATAGATTGCAACTCATATCTTTCAAGTCTGCAAAGCAAGATACTACAGCGCGGTGTGTATTCTATTTTACCAGAACCGAATATCCTTAAGTGCTATTGTGCCCGGTCCGGCAACGAATTTGATATAAACATCATGTTGGCCGGAAACGTTTAGTACATTAGCTGTTGCCGTTTGCCATGGGATTGAACCTTTTACACCGGCGAGGGAAATAACAGCTATTTTGCGGCCTTTGCCACCGATGTCATCGGTCCACATTTCAAGCGCTCCTTTCGCTGAAGCGGCTGCGGTAATCATGATTTTGTTTGCCGGCGCTTTTCGGGCACCGAAATCCATGCCGCCAAGCATTAGCCAGCCACCTTGACCTGGTTGGTTACTAACAACTTGTTCACCAGCTATCTCGCCGGTTTGTATGCCAAAATAATTATTGTAGCCGGCAAGCGGTAAGGTTGTATAAGCATCTTTATAATAAAAGAAATCAAAGCTGGCCACTTTACCGCGGGCATATAGGCCCATTGAATTACCAACCCAGGAATTATAATCAGGTTGTGTTTTGTCCAACTCCCGTGCATCGATCACTGTTCCCAACCGGGCCCAGAGGATGCCATCAGCGCTGTAGTAAGCGGTAAACTCATGCTGCCTGCGGTTCAACTTTAACCACACAGGCCCTGTTTTTTCGTAATTGGCCTCCGCTTGTTGGTTACCCAGACTGAAAATAATTTTCCTTTTGCTTCCTGCAAACCCGCTGCAAAGCCTGATGTTAACAGAATCATTGCCACTGGTTAGGTAAAGTCCGGCCTCCTGGCCCACAGCCGTCGGATTGTTGTCTACTTTAGTCAGCATTGTATAATAATGCCCGGCCTCTTTCTGCAAAACATGGCTTTTTTCGCCGCCCGGTTCAATTGTTAACCAACCTGGTTTGCCCATGAGCGAATAACGCTCGGCCGATTGCCTGTTCAAAAAATGCCACTGCAGTTTTAACGCAGGGGACGTGAATTCATCAGAACGGGGCAACTTCCAGGATGATCCGCTTGTGGGTAAATTTGGCCGTAATTGCGGCGCGTTAGCATTTATCAGGATGTTGGGCTTGCCGTTTGCATCCCAATTCACCTGGCATAGTAATTCCTGCCTGCCCTGGCCACTCCAGTCGTCGCCGTTTAATTTTTCATAGCTTTGCGCTATACACCACCATGTACCATCGGCAAGTTGAAAAGGGGCGGATATGTGATTGGGTCCGGGGAATGGCCTCGCCTGGCCGGTAAAACTCACTACACTCCCCAGTTTTTCCCATTTAGTCGAGTCGCCCGAGAGTTCTTTGGCCCGCAGCACGTATTGTCCGCCTGTTACGTCCCCCGCCACAAAATAATAGTACCAGCCATTTCGCTTACACATTACAGGTCCTTCGGCCCAGCTGTAGCGTTTGTTGGTATTCACCCAATCCATATTGATCAGTTTTCCGGCCAGGTCTCCGTCATGGCCAATCTGTTGCATCCGGTTTGTCATTTGCCCTGTTTTGATCAGCAAATAAGGTGTGCCATCATCGTCGACAAAAACGGAATTATCATAACCGGTAGATCCGGTTTCTGCATTGCCTTTCAATTTAACCGGTGCGGTCCAGGGGCCGGCCGGGGTAGGGGCCTGGGAAAAATACTGGCCACCAGAGCTGCTGTTTGCAAAATAGATGCGGTAGCTGCCATAAAAATAGGTGATAGCTCCCTGCCAGATACCGCCACCCGGTGTTTCTTTTTTCATTTGGTCCCAACCGGCAGGGACCACGCGGCTGATTGTTTCCCAATGAAGCAGGTCGCGGGAATGTAAAACAGGTAGATTAGGCACAAAATGAAAGCTTGAGCCGCACATATAAAAATCATCGCCTACCTTTAATAACGTAGGGTCGGGATGATCGCCCGGTAAAATGGGGTTAACATAGGTGAGTACCGATTGATAAGCTGCCGCAGGGATACCTGATCCGGTTATAGCTGATGGTTTTTGTTTAGCGTTTTCGGATTGCGCGAAAGCGGTAGTCCCAACAGCCAGCATTACTGCCAATAAGAATCTTGAAAGCATTATAATTAATGATTTAGTAATTGGTTTAAAGGTACCGGGGGCCGTTCTTTTATAATCGCCGGATTGTTTAATTCTTGTGGTACAGATGTTAGGTTAAGTTAGCCGGTTAAACATTTGACCATATAAAACGCATGAAAGCTGATAGCATTAAACATCACATTTGGCCAACTTTACATCGGTAATGTTGATGATTTAAAAAGCCTCTTATCAATTATTGCTGTTTTGTATTATTTTAATAAAATAAAAAATCGACGATGAAATTGAAATTATTAGCGGCGGTTGCCTTCGTTTTGTTTAGCCTGAAAGGTTTTTCACAAGACGGCAACTTTTATATATTCCTGTGCTTCGGGCAATCCAATATGGAAGGTAATGCCCGGTTTGAACCACAAGATACAACTGTAGATCAGCGGTTCAGGGTGTTGCAAGCCGTTGATTGCCCCGATCTCGGCAGGGTTAAAGATAATTGGTATACGGCGGCCCCGCCTTTGTGCCGGTGTAAAACAGGAATAACGCCTGCCGATTATTTCGGCAGAATGCTGATTGCCAATCTCCCAAAAAAAGTCAGGGTAGGTATTATTAATGTTTCGGTAGCCGGTTCAAAAATCGAGATATTTGACAAAGATAACTATCAATCCTATGTTGACACTGCTCCTATATGGATGAAGAACATGGTGGCCGAATATAATGGCAACCCTTATGCAAGACTGGTTGCACTCGCTAAAATGGCTCAAAAAGTTGGAGTGATCAAAGGAATTTTACTCCACCAGGGCGAGTCTAATGCCAACGATTCACTTTGGACCAAGAAAGTAAAAGGGATCTATGACAATCTGATGAAGGATCTGCAGCTTAAATCCAAACGTGTTCCCTTGCTTGCAGTGGAACTGGTGAATGCCGACCAGGGGGGCGCCTGCGCGGCGATGAATAAAATTATTGCCGGGCTTCCCGATACGTTACCTAATTCCTACGTTATTTCTTCAGCCGGTTGCAGCGGTTCCACAGACAAGCTGCATTTTACCGCGGAAGGTTATCGGAAATTGGGAAAACGCTACGGCGCCAAAATGCTGGAATTGTTAGGGTATAAAATTAATGATTTTGAATAACCTGACTTTGTTGTTAACTGGTTATATGCAACCACGATCCGTCAGAAAAACTACTCATTATCTTATAAACAACGCCTGCTTACCCCAGAGGTGTTTAATATAATTACATCTCAAACTCTTTCATGTTGCTACCGGTTAGCTATTTGCAGAATATAGTGGAGCTTCTTCTACTTTATTATCAGTTGATCTTCTTCCCCATCGGTATTTATTACTTCAATACTAAGCAGTCTTTCTATGTTCAGGATAGCTCATCGGGCTTAAGCGCATCAGGTAGGCGCTTTTTTTATAGGCGGCAGCCAGTTTCAGGAAGAAGATGGAAACTGCCCACACAATTTATCCTGCATGACAACTGGTGTATCCTAATGTAGACACATTGTATACTTTGAAATAAAGAGGCAAGTAAGCTGGCACGCGTGGAATTTTTCGATTAGTTTGACCGGCAAATTCAATTGCATCGCTATAACATCGTTGTTGTGTGTTGAAATTTTAAAATTTCAAAGCACTCTTTCTATTTTTGGCGTCTTTTTTGCTTGGATAGTAAAATAACAAAAAAAGCAGATAGAATTGAAGCGCGGGATTAACTACAGTTGAACCGTTAAATAATTTGAAACTTAACTTTATAACTATTTAAATTTCATAGCTGTAAATCAATTTTCATTTTTCGAAACAATTTGTTTTTTAAAAAGTTATAGGTGATTATAAAGGCTAATATAAGGCTGATAAAAAAACAACAACATAAAAACTATGAATTACTCTACATTAAAGAAAACAGTCGCATTGTCATTTGCTTCTTTGATGGTTGTAGGTATGGCTAATGCCCAAACTGATTCCACCAAAACCGCAACTACTACAACGTCTTCTGAGGCATCTACTGCCAAGGTATTTGGTGGTATTGGCCAGTACAACACATTTAGTATCGGCGTAAACGTTGGTATAACTGATGGATTAGTGCCATTTACAATTAATACCACTAACAAATTTAAAGTTGATTTGGGTTATGGCGTGTCTTTAAGGCAACAATTATCTCACACTTTTAGCTTACAATTAGATTATTTAGGTGGTAAAGTACATGGCATTGACGAAACAGGCAAGCCTAAATTCGGCATTACTGAATACAAAACCAGTTTCAATTCTGGTTCATTAAGCGCTGTATTTAACATTGCAAGCGTTAGCTTTTTGCACCGCAAAAACGCCATTAACTTTTATGGCTCTGCAGGTTTAGGTTTAGATTTTTACAAACCTAAAATGTATGTAACAGATGCTGGTGTTACAGTAAATGATCCTTACGGTCACACTGTGAAAGAATTATTTGCACCTGTTGGGGCTGGTGTGAAATTTAAACTTAGCGATGCGTTAGCCCTTAATTTAGGCTATACAGTTAGCTTCGTACAAGGTTACAATTTCTCTGGCAAGAACACTTATCCAACCTTTAGCCACTACTCTTATACCTACGGTGGTTTAGAGTATACTTTTGGTCCGAAAACAAAACAGAACCTGACATGGGTTAACCCGGTTGCTCAAATGTATGATGAATTGTACGATGCTGCATTACGCCAGGAAGTTG
>Ga0307515_10005001_pt1 | contig 27054 bp, 25 predicted proteins | sample 17_EM_MG_FD_194513 | JGI IMG/M metagenome (GOLD analysis project Ga0307515, IMG submission 194513) | Populus trichocarpa ectomycorrhiza microbial communities from riparian zone in the Pacific Northwest, United States - 17_EM | ecosystem: Host-associated > Plants > Roots > Unclassified | place... | reverse complement strand
TACATCCCTTTAAAATATTTTTTAATTTTTTCATGTGAATTAATTATGTTTATAGCCTATATGTGGAATATTTTTCAATTTTCCCATGTAGTATTGCTATATATATAGCCTTAATTTATATGAAATGTTTCTAAATTTTTAGCTATATATAACCATCTTTCATTCACATGAAATATGTATGTACACAAACACACACTACGTAAACATGAAATATTTTTTAATTTTTCAATGTAAAACAGCTATGTATAACCTACATTCACATGAAATGTTTTTTAACTTCTTTACGTGGGATATTAAAATCTCAAATATTTTTTTTAATTTTTTCTAGGTTGATCCGGGACCTAACCCCATGGCTAAGTCAACCCTCCCATGGCTGGATCAACCCTCAAACCGGATTTAATAAATATGATATATATATAACACAAAATGATTATTTGACTTTATTAAAAAAAAAAGTATTTCATAACTAGATATTTAGGATAGCGATAAATATTTTTTTAAAGTGTTTTTTATTTTACAAATATTAAAATAATATTATTTTTCATGTTTTAAAAATTATTTTTGATATTAATATATCAAAATGATCAAAAATATATATATAAAAAATTAATTTAAGAAAAAATTAAATTTTTTGAAAAACATAATTAGATATGCTTCCAAACAACCTCATAAAGTGGAACCACAAGGATGGAATAGGCTAGTTAATTTTTTTAAAAAAATAAAATTGGAAGTTTAGACTTGTTTTTCATTTATTGAATTGAGTATTTATGAACTGGGGAGCCATAAGATTAATCATGCTATTTAAATAATATTAAGAAGGTATGTTTTCAAAGGGATTTTTTTTTAGATTTGTAAATTCAATACCTCCCTTTACTATTTTTTTTCCTGGAAGTATATTAACTTGCAAGCATTTTCTTTTTAAAATCTGTTTAATATTGTAATATTAATTATTTTTAAAATACTTTTCATTTAAAAATATATTAAAATAATATTGTTTACTTCTAACTTATGAATTCTAACTCATAGCATATTTTTTCTTAAAAATAAAATTATTTAAGCCATTTTTACTAAATATATTTTTAATTTAAATTCATTTTTCTCATAAAGTACTTATAAAAACAACCTTCAAATTATGATTTAAAATAAAAGGTCATGTCAAAAGGAATCTAAATCCACTTATCATCCATGCCAACAATTGGCGGCCACATGAGAAAAAGAATTTTCTATCCTTGGGTGTAACAAATATATCCACACCCACACACGCCAATAGTTTGTGTTAATTCAATTGATTTCAGGCTGGCCTTGCAAGATAAAAGTATGTTTTCCATAAAGACCTAGGGAAACGGAAAGAAAGCGCTCAGTTCATGATAATTCTCCCTCTTCGTAGGCGCATTGCTGGGTGGATAAGCTTCTAGACAAAGAAAGTTAGAAACCATAAGAAACAATACATTCAGAGTCAGCATATATATATATATATATATATCAGGTAACCAGTGGGTTTCTAAGCAAATTGTCAACACAAATATTCCTGTTTAACATTCATTGTCCATTGACGATCAACCTAAATTATTCTACTTATAAAACATTACCGTCACAATATTCTGTTCCATAAGTTAAGCATGCCGCCGGGAGGGAGCATGATCATGCACTGTGTGCCACAGGGACCCCAGAAGAGTCACGAGACTGCTGTAAAGTCTCACATAATTGCTTCAGTGCCTTGTCGTATGATATAAACCCCATGAACCAGAATTCATGACCATCTGTTGTCACAACTTGGATGTACTTATCAGAAGGGTTCATTCTGTTTGAAGAAGGATTTACTGCTCTCAACCGATCAGGCTGCACCACGACCTATATATACATATATCGAGGGAGTTAAACAACAGAAAATGCTATCTGGAAAGTAAAAGGAAAACTTATCAGTTGCCTGCTAAAAGTTTTAAGCAAAATTATTAGAAATAGGTAACCAAATAAACGGGCCTGGTTCAAAGAACTAGGATAATAGATAAAGCCTTGTAAAGAAATAGTTATTGCACGAGTTCATATCAATCATTTCTCGCTTTCAGGTCAATGAAACTTGTAATGATTTCTAATTGCAAAGTGCAAAATTTGTTTAAATACTGTTCAAAAACTTTCTATTCAAGAAATAGAACATTGAAAAGCATGTGTTATCCAGCTTAGATTAACAGAAATGAGATATTGATGGCGAGTGCATCGCCAAGAAATGTAGTAGAAGATTATAACCTTGTAATACATCCATTGCTGCTGTCCTGTGGGAGAATAATAGCAGAAGGGATGCTCACTGCAAAAGGCCACCTTTTTGGAGGATATATAAAGTGTCCCAATGACAGGTCCTGTGGAAGTTGATATATAGCAAGCATATGCATTCAAGAACTTCTCTCCAGGCAAGACCTCAAATGTCTGCTGGAATACCTTATCATGTCCTCCTTCAGTGAGTACCTTTGTCCCTTGAGAAATCCTTGCCATTGCCGCATCGGTGAGACTAGGACTAACCTTGACTGTTGTTCTCAAAACACAAAATTACACACGTGAAACTAAATGATCGCATCCATATTTGAGAATTAAAACTAAGTAATTTGCATCACATGAACAAAAGAACCAAAACAAAAAATTGGCTTCCTAATTTCCAAAAGTACAGGTTTAACTCGCAAAACAAAGTGGGTGCTTCGTGTCATTCCTAAAAATCATTAACTCAATGTTCTTGATGGGACAATAGGCCCGAGACACAATTCACACCCGTGTTTGGTCATTGATGATGGAGGGTAACCTAACCCGTCATTCTTTGATTAGGAGATTGGGTTTTAGCCTATGTTATTGGATTTAATTTATTTGGACTTTTATTTGGGTTTTGTTACTGGATTTGATGTTATTCTATATTAGACTTTAGTTTATTTTTCTTGGGGTTCTGACCTAGTTATTGATCAGGTAGGGTTTGCTATTCATAAGCAATCTTCTTACATTTTGAAGACAGTTTTTGATGAATTAATAAAATTTACGTAGTTGCAAACTTTCCCTCCTCCTATCTCTTTTCTCTTCTCTTCTCTTCTCTTATCATTTTCATCTCCTTTTCTTCTACTTCTCAGCTTCTTTCTTTCTCCCCTTTTAATTCTCTTAGATCTCTTTTGTACCGCATCAGTTCTACAAAGATCACTTCCCTTCTTGAAGTCCGGAAACAATGAACTCCTCAAGGTTGTAAAACATCCTTTAGAGGAGAATAATAATTATCTGGCTTTTGTATTCCTGAAATGGTTCTCAAAGCCAAGGCAATGAATCTATTCCGTCTGTTTATACCTTATTTGTTTTCCCCTATTAACCTGTGTCTTTCCTCGTATCCATTCTATGAAGACATACCTCCACATCCATCCATTCTCATAGATCCCAAATTTACTTGAAAATAATTATAAAAAGGTCAAGAAGAGTGTTCCTTCCCTTGGTTTCTCAACAAAGGCCAGATAAGCATCTTCGACTTTGCAATAAAAAACAAGCCATTTTGTTGGTTCAGTTTGTATTTGATCATAACTAAAAAAGCTGGTGAATCAAGGTGATCCCCAATCAGTCACAGTGTTTAAATTTAAGCAGATAGGGGAGGGGGGACCAAAGGGACTTTCTCCTACTTTTACATGTTTATACTAGGCAAGTTCGTAGGCAATGCTGGATGGCACCTTTCTATGAGACTTCATTTTCTTAAAGATGAAAAGATAAACCCAATAAGCCAAGTAAAAAGAGGCGATGCAAGGTTTTTCCACTCGACATTGCAGTGGCATTAAATTTAATGATTGTGCATATTAAGGGCAGGCAAGAAGAATTTACTTAGTCCTGACTCTTGATTGATGGTAACATGAAGAGGGAAGGGAAAAGAACAACTCACAGTGATGCCAGATGTTATCAGCATAGACTTCTGCTTTCCTAGTGGCCACTTCGACCCTTTTCCCGCATCGATTCAGAGCATCACATATCTTCCCCATCGATCCTGATAGAAGTAGAGCGATAATTAACAATTTGGATTCTAATTAAAAACAAACACCACGAAAGGCACTCATGAGCTCAAAAGTCAAAAGATCTGACTCACTGTTGCCATTCGTCCCATGTCCATTACTAGTAGCGGGAGGAACAGGCGCGAACTGCAGGTAAGGATTGTTGTTATTGTGGTCCATGTTGTGTTGAGGATGGAGATTGGGGTTCACTGTATTGCGTCGGGGTTGCAGAGTTGTGCAAGTTATAAGGCAGCAAGACAGGAGACTCACTTTTCCTCCACCGCCCAAACGTCACTTCGATTTTAGCTCCCCGCTATTATTCCCCGTGGTAACCGCCCAAACCGGCCGATTTATTTATTTATTTATTCGAAGGTGGTATTTTCGGAGCAGCCTGTTTATCTACAGAGATTAATATTCTTTTTATTAAAAGGATGCCTTCACATCGTTTGATGCATGCAAGACAATTTCAACAGATTTCAAAATAAAATGCCTTTTGCTTTGGTTGTGGAGTGGAATGGAATGGAATGGAATTTGAGTGATTCCATTGATTTTGTGGGGATATTGTATTTAAGTTGAAAGTGTGGGAGAATTTATACACGGAATCATGTACGAAATTTATTTTAATTTTTCTTTTATTTTTATATGATATCTTGTATCTTTTTAAAAAATAAAACTAGTTTTATTTAGGGTTCGTAGCTGTCTCTTTTAATAAGTGTGTTTTATGAGAATCTAACTTGTATTCTCATCCTTATAAGGATATAACAATGTCTTAACCACTAAATTAATATTTTATTAATAAAGTTCATATTTTATTTTAAATTTATTTTAATTGAGTTCATATTTTATGTGATCAAGAAAAGCATTCAGTTTGGATAAGCTTCGTGGTGAGAAAGCATTCAAGTGCAATTAGGGAGCGTAGAAAAATGGAGGGAAAGAAAAGGAGAGGAGCATGATTCTAAGATTCGGATGTAGATTTAATGGGTAAATTTTAAAATATTATCATCTAAGTTTCTTTAGATGGAACAATATTGTTTTTTTTATAATTTTCTTTTAAATTATCTAAGCTGAGTTTTATTTAAGTTGATCATGTCAATATTTAAATTAATTCAAGATAAAACTTGATATGAGTAGACTCCATGCCAACATATTACTCAATTGACTAGCTAGGCTAAGCGTATAGTTAACAAAAATTAATTGACTAGGAAAAATAATTATTCCCCTCCTTGCATTGAATAATACTTTACATTTCTTTACATTTCTTTTTTTATTTTTATTTTTATTATTTAATATTAGATTTATTAGAGATTAAGCATCATAATTTATCTCGGTTTGTTTTGTATAAAATTATCTCATTCTCGTGACTTGAATTACGAATTCAGCAAGTTAACTCAATTGATTTGATTTTTTTTTATAATTGTTTGTTTTTTTCAACTTTATTGTTCACTATTTAGATTGATTACGAATTAAATTTTATAATTTAATTTAATATATGAAGTTATTTTAGTTTCATAAAATACAAGAAATTAATATAATTATAAAAGTAACAAAGATAAAAAAAAAAATTTCATCACCTTCTTATATGAAGCGTAACATATCCAATTTTTTATGTTTGCTGATAATTGAATCGTGATTTTTTGGTTTGTACGTAGAGATCATTGCCAATAAGACCATTGATAAAAATTGTGATAAAAATAGTTTGTTTTAGAAACACAATAAAATATATTTTTTTATTTTCTCACTTACACATTAAACACAATAAAAAATAAAAATAAATTATTTTTTTAATAAATACGATGCATATTCGACATTTAACCATTTAATGTTTTTAATTACAAAGCACGCCCTTAAAATTGCCACTCATCAGGGTGGGCCTGGGCCTCTGACCATTATTACGAGCCACTCGCAATTAGCAGTATTCGAAAGCAATTTAATTAATTAAAAATTTCAGAGTGACTTTACTGTTTCAGATAATTATAGTTATGGTATTCTGCAAGCTCACTGCGGTACAGTAGAAGGGCCAAGAAGCCGAAAAAGAAAAAGAAAAAATCCAAAGCCAAAAGAAGGAATAAGTTCGGCACAGACAGGTACGAGAGAAAGAGAAAGATGTAAAGCTACTATCCTAATTCCTATCCCCCCCCCCCCCCCCAAAAATGGCACTCTTGCCCACTTCTGGTCTCTGTTTTCAACTACTGTAGAAGAGAAAAACCCCCATTTTCAGCTCCAATTCATATGCTTCGCCTCTTCTCTGTTTTTCCCTTCCAAGGTTTGATTCTCTACTCTCTCACTGTGATTTTTCTTTTTCCATTCATCTGGTCTCTGTTATGGTTTCGGAACCATGATCAGATGATGGTTTTGGGTAATTAGCTGGAAAGGTTGCTATTTGAATGTTGGGTTTGATCCATCCTTTTTTGCAAGTTTATATATATATAGCAGAGGCATTTTCTCTCTGGTTACTTGGTTTTAATCTTTTCTTTCTTTGCCGGTTTCTGAAGATTAGAGTCTTCCAAAATTTGTGTTGCAAATGATCAGGGTTGGACCCGAATTCATGCCAATGAAATCTGGTAACACGCTGGAGATGAACTGTACATTGAGATGTGAAGAAGTATCTACTTGTGTACATGTATTGTGAGTTTGTGGATATATAAGAATATATAGGAATGTGATTTTAGTACAGCAATCATGGACTGAAATATCAACTATAGCAGCAAGCAATGTAGAAGGTATCGCGAGATGGTTCATATTGCCATCGCTAATAGTAATTCTAGGCATTTCGTTTGGAGCTGGTTGATCAATTTTTGCATTTTTTTCAGCCACCTTTTTTTTTTCAATGGCTGAGAACACCAATTTACTTGCATTTTCAACTCCTAAATTTAGAATATTCATTCGCTTTTGTTTTGATGAATTGTTTCTTTGGTGTTGTCATAAGGGGTTTAAAATCTAAGGAATTCTCATTTAAATTGTGCTGATTTTGATGACTGTGGTCATCTTCTCTTCAGGCACCTTAATTAGTTCTGGTGATTAAGTTTCAGATCTGGGATTCGATATGTTCATGTAACTTAAGGATTGTCTTCACACTACTTTCTGTATCAATGGGCATACAGAAGATTTGCCATCGGAGTTCAAGTTCTGATAAAGTTTCTTGTGTCTTCAACGGTGAAGTCAAGCTGATGAGAGATAACCCAGTCCTGGGAGCAGACTCAGGGAATGATTCAGATGATTGTGAACTTGCTGAATTGAACTGTGAGCTTGGCATGGTGGAAGGCCAGTGGTGCTGCATACCATATGAGCTCTATGATCTTCCAGATTTGAGGGAAATATTATCTCTAGACACATGGAATTTGTGTTTAACAGAGGAAGAAAGGTTCCATCTGTCAGCTTACCTTCCAGACATGGACCAAGAGACGTTTTGCTTGACTATGAAGGAACTTTTTGATGGTAGTGAAATATATTTCGGGAATCCTTTGGATAAATTCTTCAAAAAATTGAAAGCTGGATTCTACCCTCCAAAGGTGGCTTGCTTCAGAGAAGGCTTGCAGTTTTTACAAAGGAAGCAATATTATCATTCGCTTAGAGCTTACCATGACAGGATGATACAAAAGTTTATAGACATGAGAAGGTTATGGGATCAGCGTGAAATGAGTCCTGGTATTGAGGAAAATATTTTCACTTGGAAAAACAGGAGAAAACAAAAGAGCATCAACATGCTTGATCTAAATGAATCTCCTGATGACAATCATCTGTTAAGTGAGAAGGTCAACTTGGAATTGAAGGCAACGAAGCTAGTGGAGAGTGAGAATTCAGCAAAGGACAGGCCACCCTTTCTGTCTGCCAACAGGCCAAAATTTGCAGCTCCATACTGCAGACCAAAGGGGGTTCTAAAGAGGAAGGCATCCGGCAATGATTCATTCCATAATTACAATTCAAAGATGGTTGTGGCTGACTTCTCAGAACACTATCGATCATTGCCCAAAGGACTGTTGAAAATAGTACCTAAAGTTCCTTCAGTTCACCTGGAACAATCAGACATTGTGCCAACAGGAGTGCAATCAAACTTTCCTTCTGGGACTCATGGCATACGGGATTTTAAGTTTTCTCCTTTACCAGCTTCTCTATGCTTTCAGAATGCAGGTAGCCTGCATGAATATCCATTTCTAAGGCAAAAGGCTGATGGTAGCAGGGTTTATTCTCCTCTGGACCAACCTCAGTTTCTCATGGATCCACAGGAAAGTGTTAGAGTAACCAGTAATCACCCGGAAAGCTTTACAAGAAAAGTGAAACTGGAAACACCTTCATCTTTAGATGACAATTCTGTTTTAGGAAAACACAAATTGTTTGGAGTTGATATGGGAAGGTTTCTGAATAAGGAATGCCAGTCATCCTTGGATACAGTGGGTGCAATGCCGTATGCCTTTGGTAGTGAAAATCCGAGGGCAAATGTGGGCAGAGAATTTAATGGCTCTTCCCTGAGATCCTTGGAATCATTCCCATTTCGTATCCAATATCAGGGAGGGGAGCAGCACATGACACCCTTAAAAGAAGAGCATCTCACTATCCATCCAAGAATTCCAGAAGTGGTTCCCACAATTTCAGATGTTGGCAATGGTAAGCAAGAAACGTTAATGGGTTCTTCTTCACACCAAAAGAATGGTGAGAGTGATGTCAGCATCAGAAAATCGGAGAAGCTATCGAGTAAATCCAGTGTCTCGGAGGCATTTAAGGATAAAAAGTTACTGCCATTGACGTACAAGCGAAGGAAAGTTGTAACTAAGGCCAACTCATTAAACTTTGGCAAGTCACTAACAGCAGCTGCTGATTTGAAGTCTGCAATTCCAAAAGAATCAAATCAAGATTTTAGGGAAGGTGTGAAAACTGTGAAGATAAAATTAATGGGACTGAAAGATATGCCCTTGGACAAGGAACCTGAAACAACACTTCATGGACTAAAGTAGGTACTTCCTAGTAATATCAATTTTCTTTGCGGTTTCCACAAAATTACTCTGTAGTATATGCTTTCTAAGATGTGTAAATCGAAGTATACTGAAAAAAGAAAGTTCCCATCTTCGTGATAATCCCATTGCAAACTTATATTCTGCCACGGAGCTTACCATCAGCATGTGCATGCATATGTAGTTGTAAATATTTTCTTGTTGACTTGTCAAGTTACAGCACTGAAGTCAAGCATATCGTCATATCAAAATTAACATTATCTAAATGTGATAACTTTTGAGCTCTGCATTGAAAATTAATTATTCTTTTCAGCTGGCTCAGTGTTTAGCCCAGAATTAGAGAGGCATGCAGCTAGACTCTGCCTGAACCTCATTGTTTCGTGACCAGCTCTTGGCGGGAAGAAAAGACCACGAAGGTCATCTGACACTTAAAACCACAATTAACTCCTAAGTAATGAGTTAGTGATCACGCAGCTGCCCTGTCATGGATGGCCATCCTAATAATCAATCGGATTTGAAAAACAAAAGGAGCGATTCGTTCAAGAACTGATGCTATGGTCTGACATTAAAACGGCAGTCCAGCAAAATTAAAAAAGGAAAAGAAAGAGAAAACCCAGAGTTTATTGCCATTAAAACGACTTATATTTTAAACGTTATGAGCTACTGCTTTTCCAGTACTCCAAATGAATACCTCGCCTTCTACAAGATGACTAACTAAAAAGCAGGCTACAATTTCCCTCAACTTTTATTAGTGCAAACATGATATCTGTTCTCGGCGGAGGAAAATAATCTACTTCTGTTGTACAAAGGGAATTGGTATGCATCAATACTCGGTAATGTTTTAAGAATGGTTGGCTCTTCTATTCACATCAAACCGCAGCAATTCATTTGCTGACCCGAACCAAAAATATCTGCATTTCAGACCAATGATCTCAGTTATCTTCTCCGATTTCTACCTTTTAAAGTAAGCACATTGCTAATTCATTCGTCATCTCACTCATGTTCGTTAACTTGGTTCTCCTCATTGCCTCCATCCCCTCTACCCCCATAATTAACCCATGGCAACATGGATTCAAACAAGACAGCCAATGCATTGCGATTCGCAACATCACGTGGAGCAGGGCCACCATCAAGTGGGTTGGCAATTTGTCCCCCATTTCGCTCAGGCTCCCTCATCCTTGGATCAACCATGAAGTTTTGCAAGTTCTCAGGTGGAAGTGTTGGAACTGTATCAGAAAAGTCTGAAACCAGCAAATGGCCGTACCTATAAAGAGAAAGAAATGTCAACTCAAACATGCATGATAAACATGATACCAATAGTTGAATAAACCCGGATGCAATGGATCTATCACATTCTGCAGACCCCTAAATTGACACTCAACCATAAAATTGATTCCGTCATTCAAGGGACACGAGTTATAATAACAATAAATACCATCATTGCTTGTGACAAAACAACAATTAACAACAACAATAACTAACAGATACAAATAGGTGGTTGGAGCAGAATAGAGGAACTGAGTCCATAATTCAAAACACTTACTCATTGTTCTCAGATGAAAAGGCCTCTTTTCTCACACAAGCCCAATCCTTGGCATCACTGGTACTATGTTCTAGAATTTCGATCACTTGTAAAGCACTGACACGAAGCAATTTTTGCAAGTCTGGAAGCCTCCATATGATATAACTTTTCTCTACATATATGTTAATCAGATGATCCAAGGACGCAGACCCTGTTTTCTCTGATCGAAAAAACACATGCTTTATTATATTTGTCCATGCCTGATCTTTCAAAGGTACCTTGGCCACTAACTTTTTAAGGACTGACGGGTGAAGCATTAAAGCCTGCTTCATCAAATCAGCTGAGTTAGACTTTGTAGCACAAGTATCAGCATCTTTTGAGGGTTCCTCTCGCTCAAGATAAAACCGGCAAATGGCAAGAGAGTATGAGAAATTTGGAAACAGCCACAAGGAGTTATCACTTTTATAGTCTTCAGAAAACCATTCCAACCATGCATACTCCTCAGCCCTCAAAGCAAAGTAATCAACACAGAACATGGCCCCCATTGGATCATCTAAATCCAATGAAAGCAACAGTTTGCAAACCTCAAGAGCAGAACGATGACATCCACGTCTGTCCAAATTTTTCATGTGAGTGAAAAGTGTTGTAAACAGTGGCTTGTTCGTTTCATGGCAGATCTTCAACTGGCAATTTGCCTGCAAGGGGGAGAATGTGGGATGCCATGCACATTCCAAGGCATATAAACTCTTCGCAATAGAATCAGCTGACATTTGATTCTCACCCACAAATTTAAAATAGTCTGCCATTGTTACAAGTGAATCCAAGTGATAAGGGTGGTATAACAGAATGCTTGCTATGCCATTCAGATCATGAATAGCCTTGGCAGCTTCAAATGTCCTCTGCGCTTGATCAGAGGAAGATGAGTGAACATACCTGTGTCAATAAAACAATACAGAATCAGGACATGCATGAGCAATGCGTTTGAAAATAAATATATTAGAATTTTTTACATGTGAACTAAACCATAGATAACTTCAATGATAGGCAGAGATGCAATATTTCCTAAAAAAACATGAGAAAAATGGTTGCAATCCATGTAAATGACAAATATATAGAAAAAAACCATATTTAGTAGCCCATATAGAAAATGAACACAACTTATGCAGAAGTAAGATGCTTTACACAGATTTCAGAAATAAGTTCACAAACACAAATGATAATGATCTGTCCGCAGCCAGATTGCAAAAGACAAAATGCTAGGGCTGCTTGCAACTAGACAGTTGGTTAAAGTGTCTTAGAGATCACTGTACCTTTTCAAAGTCTCATCAGGTGGGTTAAACTTTAAAGACATAATATCATCGCTTCATCCCCCCACTATGATCACTCCCCAGCCCAATAAAGAAAAAAATCCTAGCAATACACCAAAAGCATGTTTCTTGATAACCAAGATAAACCCATGACTAAAAATGAAAAATTCCCAAAGTGAATGCTACCATTCACAAGAAAGTGTCCCCTAAAGGCAAACAAGAATAAAGAATATACATTCAGTAAGAGAGAATGAAGAAACTATCAGTAATGATTGGACATCATAATATCGACAGATGCATAATCTGGGAAATATAGAAATAAAGCAAGGACATTCTTCACCTAAAATGGTGGTATCCATCCTTAGTTTCCAAAAACTCCATGGATAAAGATCCATCCCACCGAGGCCAATGTTCTGATGGAGAGACTAAAATAGTCCTTCTAGTATGATGGGCTCCACGTCTGCCTCCAATAACCTGTCTAGAACTGCTGGCTTGATTACTTTTCTCAAATGATTTCACCACCTTAGAACCAAAAATTCTCCTTAGCTCGTTCTCAGGATTCAAACATTTCGGATCCACTTGTAAGGCGGAAGGTGCACACTGTTTCACAAATTCTGCACAAAGTTTGGAAGTTTCTGGTTTGGTTTTGGTGGGGCAAGGTTGATGTCTTGAAGAATTAACATCCAAGGATAAAGTATCTAACATGTCATCAAAAGGTTCTTTGACTTTATTTGTAACTGAAGACAAACCAGTCTTGCTTTTCTTTTTCTTCTTTTTCTTTGATTTCTGATTGGATGTTGAAATGGCACCAGCCATGCTTTTCATCCCAGACAATTCTTGTTTGTGATTGTTTCCCACTACCATTTCATCATCAATTTCTGGCTCATTCTCCTGCAGCTGAAATCAAACATTAGCAACTGAAAGTAAATGGAAAGTAGATATTGCACTCTTTCCTTTCACAACCACCAGTAATCCTTGAGAACAATTGTAAAACGAGGAACAAAAATTTCACAAACAAATCTCCCAGATAAACTTGCAAATACACTGTTAGCATATCTTCTCAAAGTCAAATGTCCTTCAAAATTTCACATGAATGCATCAATATGCTTGATATTTAACCAAGTCTTCACACTCCAGAGCAATTTGGCCAGTGAACAAAAGCACAAGATGGGGAGTGTAACATATCAGATAAAAAGATCAGTCGAAAAATACTGTAAATGATGCTATAAAAGCTGAACCAAGTGCTTAAGAAGACTGTAATAGTCCTTCATAAGCAGGCAAAAATACATAGCCACAGGAAACCGCATGAAAGCTGAACCGAATGTAAAGAATGCTACAAAACTGAACTGATTGTAGTGGATTCTATGAAAACTGGATTGGATGTAAAGGATACCATGCAAACTAAACATATTGCAAAAGAAATGGGTCAACTGCATTGGACGTCCTGTAATGAAAAGGCATGAGCATCTTTTTTCAGTCTCAGTTTTTCTGCTAGCTACAAGGCTCATGGTTTATCAAAACATAGTGCCTCTGGGTGTTGCCCTACTACAGTTTATGCTTTAAAATCTCAAAAGAGACTCTCAATTTCATAAGAGATTAATCACAATTTTACAAAGGGGCAGGTTTTACACAACAATACATCATAGGAAGGTATTGGATGCCCACGTTGAAACTTAAAAGGGAAAACTACATGCATAAACAATAGGTAACATACATACTGGGGTACCTTTCCAAACACTGAATACCCATTATTAAGACATCATAAACAACATAAAAACAAGGATATAAACAACAAAGCAATAAAGATAGTCATGAAGCAATAGGTAACTTTCTGGTTTTGATCAGTTAAAATTGTTGTACAATAGGCGCTAGGATTGGTGAATAAAACCTGATCAACGTCATCATCATTGAGAAGGTCAAATGGGTTTATTGCAGGGCGAGTTCCCGAATAAGGAGATTCACCTTCTTCCTCCTCAGACTCATCATGATGCTGTTGCTGTTGTAGTTCTTGTTCTTTCAGGACTCTCTTCAATAACCTAACTGACATTCTTTCTAACTTTTTTTGCTTCTGAAAAATATCAGAGAATCTGATTGGATTTCCTGTGTTTCGGACCTGAAAGAACAATCTCCTGGAAGACAATAGGGATTGGGATTGGTCTCTTCCTCCTAGAGGCGTAATAAGGGTGGTGGAGACGACGATCTTGCTCAATTAGGAGTCTCTGGATCCTTGCCTAAAATGGTCCGTTGGTTTTAGGCTTTAGCCCCAAGCACCTTCTCTTGTTCTATTTGGGCTCAGCGTGGACCTGGACTCTTCTTTTTCTTCACTAATTAGTATTTCGTAGACTCGTAGCATTAAGCCCAAAGTTGAGAAGCACCGAGAAAAAAATATAATTAGTGTGAAATTGAAATAATAAATAATAAATAATAATCATATCCATATAATTACCATAAACCCAGTGTTTGTTACTTAAAAAAAATAATATAATTCCTGGTATGTAAATCTTATTTTATGAGCATCAAGCCTCCCTGTAGCATTTTTTTTAATAATTAAAATTTATTGAACACGTATTTTTTAAACTATTAATATTTGTTTCTACAATGCAAGTTTTATAATGTTGCAAGATTACGAGAGTATATGTATCGCATATAAGATATTAATTATTTATGTATGATAAAAATAAAAACATCACACACAATTGATATATGTTATGATTTTTATTTTATGATTGTTTTTTAAAATATTTTTTATTTAAAAATATATTAAAATAATATTATTTTAATTTTTAAAAAATTACTTTTAATATAAGCGTATCAATATAAAAATATTAATTTAAAATAAAAATAAAAATAATTTTTTTAAAATTTTTTTAAAAAGTATTTTAAAAACGTAAAAATAAAAAGTTACGGAGATACTCCCCAAACCCAAAAAAAAAAAAAAGAAAGAAAGAAAAAAGGCTTCGGCTTGATAAGGTAATCAATCCATTACACCGCACCAAATACAGAGCAAAGGCAAAACCCAATCCCCCTCAAGTCTTTCTGTCTTTCCTTTCTCTTCCGCCTCTGCGCAGTTTAGCGACGCTATCAAGAGGTCAGTAGCCATCATACTCTCTCACACTCTCTAATTCATTTGTTTTGACTTGCATTGCTTTCTTTTTACTATTAATCTCTAGGGTTTAGGGTTTATTCCACAAATTTGTTTCCTTTTTCTGTTCTTTAGCTGTTAGCGTTGACAATAATTTCATCTTTTAATTGTGTTTCGTTTGTAGGCATCAATGGGGTCTATACTTCGTGACTGGCAAGGGTTCCACCAATTCCCTGCTGCCACACAGTCCAAACTTGTTGAATTGTTTGCCAAATTAAAGGAAGAGGTTCCATTTTTCAGTCTTTTAATTCAAATTATTTGTTCAACTTCTTCATTAATTGTTTCAGTTTTCATAATTATTTATTGTCTTGGACTATTATATGTTTTTGCAGGGTGTTAATAAAATGACCATACTTGTTATGGGCAAAGGTGGAGTTGGGAAGTCGTCCACTGTCAATTCTCTTCTCGGAGAGCGAGTGGTCAATGTGAGCTCCTTCCAGGTAGCCAATTTCCTGTGATTTTGGCAGCTAGTGGTCTTTGCATGCTCTATATATTTGTATATCGTTGATAATAACAATGCTTGCGTTACAGTCAGAGGGATTCAGACCAGTCATGGTCTCACGTGACCGGGCTGGATTCACGTTGAACATCATTGACACCCCAGGCCTTGTGGAAGGTGGTTATGTCAACTACCAAGCTCTGGAGTTGATTAAACGGTTAGTATTACTAGAATCTTATGTTTTGAGCTCACTTGGATTCCTACCAAATTATTACTTCTGTTGTTCCTTTTTTTAACATTCCTGGATTAAAGATGTGGTGACCGTACATTGATTTTACTTTGGGTGTTGATGTGTCTGCTTATGTAGGTTCCTATTGAATAAGACTATAAATGTTTTGCTCTATGTTGACCGCTTGGATGCATATAGAGTGGATGACTTGGATAAGCAGATTATTAGTGCTATAACTGATAGTTTTGGAAAAGAAATATGGAACAAAAGTTTGCTTGTCCTCACTCATGCTCAGCTTTGCCCACCAGACGATCTCAGTTATGATGTCTTTTGTGGTCGAAGATCAGAGGCTGTTTTGAAGACTATTCGGATGGGAGCACAGATTAGGAAGCGAGATTTTGAGGTGCATGTTTTTCTTAATATGTCTATAAACCCACTTCTCTTGTTTTTGTTCTTTCTTTTCTTTTTCTTTTTTTAAATTCAGTGGGCAACAGCTTCTCATTGGCACTCCGGATATGCAACAATATGCTGACTTGTTTCCAAATGATAAGTGCATAATTTGCTGCATATGCATGTTGATAATCTGTTGCAAACTGCAACTAGCGGAGTGAGCTGGTTTTTTTTTTTTCCATACACTATTTCTCCTAAAATAAATACGCACCCTCTCCCAGAGACCCATATGCATGTATTCATGGGTGCGCATTAGACCATCTTACGCTAATGATCAATGCTATAGATGGAGCCACCATTTCATTTTCTTTCGCTGTCATTTTTTTTCAACATGGAAAAAAAGGACATGCAATGTGATTAATTACTTAGCTGCTGAGTAAGTGGGAGATCTTATAACCTTCTAAGAAACTTGAGGTTCGTGATGCCATGGTTCAAGAGATTTCTACTTGCATTTGTTAGAAAATTAATGGAGAATCATACTTCATTTTTCAATCCACTAAGATACTAAAAACTTATACCATGGTCTTTGCAACTTTCTCCGGTTCAAATGTACATGTTTGGTTGTTGACAAATGCAAAGGAATGCTAAAGTTGGAGATTTGTTGTTTTGCTTCAGCCAATTCATTCTTTTTCCTGCATTGCCAATTATTTACTGCTTCTAGCAACATGCACACCCACAAATGTGGTTTAGATACTTTAAATGAACATTTATTATCAGAGGAATAAACAAAATGGTAAAATAATCTTTAGGTTATTGAGTATGTTTTCAAAGTATCTTCCATTTTCAATTCTCATTAATATCGAACACATGAATTGTTTAGAAAATAATTTCAAGTTCTTTTTCTTCAACCATGACATCCATGTTCATTCTGGATGATGAGGATTACCATGGTAGGTGAAGTTGGTACATATTACAGAGGACTGGATGGGGCATTAGAGAAAGGAGGCTGTTAAATGTTGATGCTAGTGCTCTTGATTGTGATGTTAAAGGAAAGGAGATGATATCTTTATTTTAAGCAGTAATCAACCTTAGTTCCTGTTGACAAAAGTCACAAGTGACTTCATCTAAGTGGTCTCTTGATATGATTTAGCAAGAACACTTCTACTTCCTCTGGGGGAAGATAGAATCCAGGAAGCTAGAGCATTGGGGATATAGGCTTCCTAAGTAAGGATGATTACTAATAATTTCTCATATATGATTACTTGGATGTTGTAGAATGTCTTATGCTGGTATACAAGGCAATTTAATTCGGTAGCTTGAGGAAATCATGGAGAGTTCAAAATAAATTTTATCTGGTGCTTTAAAAGCAAAGGAAGAGGTGAGGTTCCTAGGGAAATTGAGAATCTCAGATGAATATCAAGTTCACGACTAGTGGGAAGGAGAGTGGCATGATGGTGGCTTATGTAATGCAGTTAATTTAGCCCTTTCCCCCTTTATTTCTGTATTGTCACTGTGGAAGTCGGTTGGAGCTCTTTGCCTTGACCACTAGAAAAAGGTAAAGCACGATAGTGCAGTCTGGGAGCACTTGCCAATCATCCCAATTTCTTGTATCCCTTTGAGCCAGATATGCCATGACTACTTGTTCCCTTTTATTCACAAAGCGATTCTCGACTTTCTTTCTTTCTTTTTTACTCTGTCCAGATTTGTCTTCTTTAATTTCATCCCAATTGTCTATGGAGTTCCACTGCATCCTTCAAAAGCAATGCTTTAAAAATATTATCATGAGATATCCTGAGGGTGAAAAGTTTTTCCTTTTATTGCTTTGCATAGCTTTATCTGTTGAATTGTCAAAATATTTTCAAGTTTGAAACTTGGCATTTCACAAGTTACAGTGGAGTTTGGGCAAATATTAAAGATTTGTGTTGGAAAGGAAATTTTTTTCTGTATGATACTACTTCAAAAAAAATACTTTTCTGTTTAGAAAATTAGATGCGCTGTTATTATCAGTGGGAAGGGAAGACTTTGCCTTTTCAAATAATTTCCTCGTCCTGGATCTGAAGTTTGTAAATGAAGATAATTTATGATGTCTGTAAGGAAAGGTCATGCTACTCAAGCTATAAAGTGTGCTTGAAATATTGTGATGTTTTATAATCTCTATTTCAGAGTTCTGTGAATTGATTGGAAATTTCTTACTTCAAAAAATGTATTTTCCAGTGTTGGATGCATGAGATTGAGATATGCATATTTGGTGTCTAAGCAGCTAATTAACCTAGAAGTTGGAGAGGGTCTCACAGAAACTAAACTAATTTTGTGGTTCATGAGTGAACGGGATTCTTCATGGGATGAGAATAATGCCCTGGATTCATATTTGGAAATCTACTATAGTGATGAAAATGCAGAACCATCTTCAACCTTTTTCTTTCTTTTTAGAATTATCTTTGCTATAGTTTTGAGGAGGCGTTAGTAGAAACTAAATTAGCTCTTCAGTTCTTCATGGGATAATCAAAATATGTATTTTCCAGTGTTGGATGCATGAGATTGAGATATGCTCATTTGGTGTCTAAGCAGCTAATTAACTTGGAAGTTGGAGAGGGTGTTACAGAAACCATACTAATTTTGTGGTTCATTAGTGAATGGGATTCTTCATGGGATGTGAATGATGCCCTGGATTCATATTTGGAAATCGACTATAGTGATGAAAATGCCGAACCACCATCTTCAACTTTTTTCTTTCTTTTTGAGAATTATCTTTGCTATAGTTTTGAGGAGGCGTTAATAGAAACTAAATTAGCTTTCCAGTTCTTCATGGGATATTGGTGTCCTGTAATTGTATTTGAAGATTATCTACAATGATGTAAAATGCACATCCATCTCTATGGTATCTGTAAACAGGGAAGATAAATAATTTTTTTTTTGTTCTTAGTGTTCTGTTTATGTAATCAATCATTTGCTTGCTTTTGATGTCTCTAGGATTCTGCTGTTCCAGTTGGTTTGGTTGAAAACAGTGGGAGATGCAACAAAAATGAGAATGATGAAAAGGTTTACTCTTTATGCTCTGAATTTTTGATAATTTATTCATTCATGTAAAAGGTATGTTGCAAATTCCTTATAATTTTGAGTTGCAGATTCTCCCAAATGGGGATGCTTGGATTCCGAGCTTGGTAAAAGAGATTGTTGGGGTTGCAACAAATGGGAAGAAATCTCTTTTAGTTGACGAGAAGTTGGTTAATGGATCCGAGTCAAATGACAGGGGAAAGATATTTATTCCTCTTATCTTGGGGGTCCAGGTAAAAATTTACCTAAATCAAGTATTCTATTTGTGGTAGAACTGGTGCATATGATCAATGTTATTCATTGCTGTTTTCTCATCTTGCAGTGGCTTCTTGTGAAATGGATTCAACGAGAAATAAAAAAAGATATTGTGAAAGGGGGCAAGTATATTTGAGTACTGTTAGGTTGCCCTCAAGTCAGGTGCACGATCTTATGTGGCTCTTTAATGGCCTCTTCTTCCTTCTTTCTCCACCTTTTTCTATTCATTTCCTTTTATGTCCTTGCATCTTCACTATTTCTGAATATCTAGTCAATCTGTACCTGTGTGTTTGTGTTGTGAGTTCATTTTTTAGGGACAGAATATGAGTGAAAGGAGGCTCTTGCTCTTTAATTAAGTGTCTTCTTTTCCAGTTTTATGTATTTTTTTTCCCGCATTTTTTATTTGAATTTCATTCATGAATTTTTCCATTTAATTTGGTTCTTTTTAGTACTTAAAAATTTCCCTCTATCCTTTACACGTTTAGATGATAGAGCTTACCTGTGAAGAGAGGTGTTCGGGTGCCCTTTCTTTGCAAGTGGAGGTGCCGAAGTTATTGCGCATCGGTTATATATCTTTCTTTATCTTTTGCTCATTTTGATTCCTTGCGGCGATAGTGCGGTGAGCACAAATGAGTTAGCATGGTCTCGGATGCTACTCTCTACCAACCTCTACATGCTAGGAGAATCCGATTTCGCCGACCTATGCAGGGCTAAGACTAAAACTACCTCTTTAAAATGTGGTCCCTGTAGTTTGCTTTAAGTTCTATTAAAATGTTTTGAGCTATTTCTACTGGGCGTGACCTTGTCATTATGTTTATTTCACTCCCGGTGTGTCAGCCAACAGTTAAAGCTGTTTGCCATCTTTCTGCGGAGATTGCGGGTATTTGCAAGAACTCATGGATGGAGGCGGAACCAAAGGATCGGAAGTGGGGGACCAGAGCAGGGAAGGTTTTTAAACAATGGATGCCATCATTAAAGCATACCACCATAGCCTGTAAACATCATTAAAGACACCACAATCATAGTAAAAATCTCATAATTATATATATTATGTGTCCCATGAATTTGCATTGCACGCCTCACAATCATTGCTGGGTTCTTAATCGGCCAAAAACTAGTCAAAATATATACTCCCGGTCACCTTTTTGGATTCTCACCATTGCTGGAGGTCTGATTATGTTGCAGTTTTTCGGTGTGCCTGATGCCCCTTGGCAATCGGTGATTTGGTGTCAAGCGTGCTGGAAGGGCGACAGGCGCAGTTGTCTTGTGGTTGGATTAGCTGGGACTTTTATCATGTTACGGTTCATGGGTAATGCCAGGCATGCAATCGACAGTCTGCACCATTACATGATCCATACAATCAGATCTTCTCCTAAAAAGATGAGCAACACTTGCCCTGTGTTTGACATGGGGACAAGTCCAAAATGTCTACTGTCCTAACCTCATACTGAAGTGGTTAGTTCAAAGGATAAACGGGCAATTTTAATAGTAAACAACAAGTGGCAATCTTTTTTTTTTTTTTTCTCCTTCTCTTTTTATCCAAAATGGCTGTGGAATTACACAATCTTTTCCATGAGGTCCATTCCAACCTCCAAGGCTCCCAATTCGCGAATAAAATATTGAAAGGCGCTACCACTAGGTCCTCCATCGGAGATGGCCAGCCAATTTTATAACGTGGAACTACCTTTTCTTACCCCTCATGACAAATTAGTGGTTTAAGTTTATCATTAAAAACTTGCATCACTTTTATGCTGAAAAATTAGGCCATCCCAAATAGGAATGGTACTGAGTTTCTATTATATCCTTACATATCTCATTAGGTTATCGGGTTTTGGATATGCATGTGTATTTCTCATCTAGATATTACTTGTTACTTATTTTAAAATAAAATAATAATTTATATACTTGAAGTGTGTGTGTGTATATATCAGATTAATTTTGAATCGGATTTAATATTTATTCATAAATTATCAAATAAGATAATTATATATATATATATATATATATAAACATCCACTCCAATGAATTTGAATTAAATTATGATGAAAATGTCATTAGTACTGACAAAAATTTTAACTAATGACTAAAATATTATTTGGGAGTGTGGATTGTATTTTTTAAAATTTTTAATTTTTTTAAAAGACTTCAAATTAATGTTTTATTATTATTATTATTATTTTGATGTGCTAATAACAAATACATAAAAAATTATTTAAAAATAAAAATATTTAAAAAAGCATTTATATAACTATCTTAAACACGATATAAATTCTTATCGTAATATGCATCCAATTGGCAACAGGCATTTAACAGAAGGTAGGGCATAATCATGATTAACAGCCACCAGTGCTTGATTGAGTGTGGGAAACCACAGCCACCACCATGCATAAAAGAGAATCAAATCTGGTATCTTAAATAGAAATAGTAATCTAAAAAACACCATGCCATGCTAGCTAGCTAGCTAGCACTTTTCCTCTTGGAACCTTTCGGAACAAATAGCTATAAATTTAGGCCTCTTGTGTTAACATAGGTAGGTATCCAAAGCAGAGCATAAAACACATCATGGGCACTGCTAGTAATTTGAAGCACGCAGCTGTTTCTTTCTTGGTTCCACTTCCTTCAATTCTCTTCTATCTCTACTTCATTAACCATTACAAAACAAGCACCGTAGATGGCACTGCACTCTCTCCTTTCTGGTCATGGTGCGTCGACCACCCTCTTCTTTTGGTCAACGCCCTCTTCTTCTTCAATGTCAATGTTCTCTTCTGGATCATCAGTCAAATCCAAAAGAGCCACTGGGTATGTTACCACTTTATTAGTATTACATTTTCCAATCAAGTTTTGTTTCTTTTTGTTTTCTTGGATTCGTTTATTGAATTTTGTTTTGTGGGTGCTGCAGATGATAGATTTGTATTGGACTGTGATACCAATGTTGCTCGTTTATTACTATGCAACATACCCTTTGGCCCAATATAACTTGTGGAGGTCGAGAATTGTGATAGCATTGACATGGATTTGGAGTTTGAGACTTACCCACAACTACTTTAGGCGGGAAAAGTGGCAATGGGGTGTCAGAGAGGATTGGAGGTTCACTGATATGCGTGGCCAGTATGGCAAGCATTGGTGGTGGATTTCCTTCTTTTCTGTCTATGCTTCTCAGCAGGTAATGTATGATTGTATCTTTGCTTGTTTGTATTGATAATTTGGTTCTTAATTGAGGATAATTGACTGATCTGAATTTGGTTAAAACTGCTTGACGAATTGCCACAATGAGATTTCACTAGCTGGAAGCTTTTCAAAGTATTTTGGCTTTACTTGTTATGTTGATGTCTTGTGTGTTTAGTCTGCCATGAATTGTTGCAGAAAGTTGAAATTTCTCAGCCACAAGCTCTTTAATGGCGATTCTTTTCTTATTTGGTGATCTCTAATATTGCAGATGTTTCTGGTTGGTATATGTCTCCCATTCTATATTGTTCACTCAGTTGATAAGCCATTGGATGTCTGGGATTTTGTTGCTGTCGCTGTATGCTTGTGTGGAATTGTGATTGCATACTTTGCTGATACGCAACTTCATGAATTTGTGACAAGAAACGACAAATTAAAAGAGCTTGGAAAACCAACGGTGCCAAATCTTGATAGGGGCTTGTGGGGTTACTCACGGCATCCAAATTATTTTGGGGAGCAGCTGTGGTGGTGGGGACTGGTGATATTTGCATGGATCCTGGGACATGGATGGGCTTTCGTTGGGGCCTTTGTTAATAGTATGTGCTTGGCATATGTTACCGTGCTTGTAGAACAGCGGATGCTGAAACAGGAGTACAGAGCTGAAGCATACAGGCTTTATCAGAAGACAACTTCAGTGTGGATCCCTTGGTTCAGGTCACCTGCTTTTGCTAGAAAAGATAAGGACACTTGAACTGATACAGGTCCCAGTGTCCAGCTTCTGTAGTTCTTTATAATCTGTTGTTCTTCAGCAATTGTTCATGTTCTCTGTTGTTGATTTCAAATTGTCTGTGTGTAGCTAATAGATCACTGTATGGAAATGTATAAATTATCGTTGCATTTTCTTTGAAGTTCGCCATGTCATCTGAAATTTTGAGCATATGCTGAATGTTGAGTTCTGGATTTCCCATGCTACCCGTTTTGTCATCAGGTTCCTTCTCGCAAAAAATTGAACACAGTAGTTTGTTGTATGACGTGAATGGTGAAGCAAAATTTGGCTGCAATGCCATTGTAGCTCTTAAATGTATTGGGCAGAAATCTAGCTTTATTATAGTGGTGTCTCAACTGAAAATGAATACTGGCCTGCTCAGAATTTTTTTCCTCCCGAGGGCTGTGCTGGTGCAGATCACCTATGTCACTGTCACATCTGAGCTGTTGAAGTTTGTTAACAATGTCTCAAGTGTCTACTGTCTTAACTTATGTTGGATGTTCTTCTAGCGTAATTGTGAACCTTGGCCATTAGGTGTTTTGGGTTCTTCCGTAAAGTCATGAAACACGTTGTATCAAAATAATAAGAGTAAGCAGATACTCTCTATAGAGCCGTTAAGGAGAATGCCATTGCTTGCCAGTATGCACAAGCATTCCTCATGAGAGGGAAGAAGAAGAAACTAGAGCTAACATGAATGTCATATTGTTAGCTCCCTGTGCAAATAAGTTTACTCTCCTCAACATACCCCAATGAAGCCACTAGCTCTATTCCTGCAACCAGAAATACCAAGCAGCTCTTTCATTAGCATTCCATAAAAATCTTTCTGCTTCTAGCTTGGGGGGTTATCCTTAAAGATCATATGTTAGGAACCAGCAAAGTTTCTGGATGATTTCTGTGGATGTGGTTTTGCAGGTCATGTATTAAACATTAGAAGAGATCCTGATTTTACAGCATGAGATGGTTTAACCTTTGAATCCTGGGACGTAGGGATGCTGCTACAATGAACTTCGTATAGGATTAACAGAAACGTGATTATTGGATACCATTTTAGTTTGATAGGATAAAAAGCTTTATTCCATGAACCTGTCAAAAAGAGGAGTGGATGTCTCACTCAGCAGACATTAAATTAAGGGTTTCCAAAGAAATTATGATATAGAATTGAAGGCCAGATAAATTTTGAAAATTTGACAATGAACAGATCACATCGTATGTAAAAGGGAATGTTTTATAGATCAACTCATGAATTTGTTTCAATGGACTAGAATTGTGTTATATTGGAACCCTTGGGGGTTAGATGATTCAGAAAGCTTGCTGGTGCTTAACCTTATCAATTGTGAGCTCATCACTGTCGGTTCCGACAATTTGATGGAAGAATGGCTGAACAGAAGTAGATGGCTTCAAGTTGAGATATAACGAGTTTTGGATCCATTAGAATGAAGGTATGGATCAGGTATTGTTATTTATGAAGAGGTTAATGCTCTTGGCCTATATATTCTGTTTTTTTAAGGATTACATGTTGAAATATTGTCATTTACTTCTAGAGCTTTCATGATTTCTTTTGCTGTTTTATTCTAACATGCCATTACTCGTGGAGAGTAGCTTTCCGACTTCTTAAACAAGGTGCTGTTGCTCTAAGTGTAGTCTGTTCTGTACCGTGTGAGACTCGCATTATTATGGCAACATATCCTGGTACTTGGTGTGGCCTGAGTTTGAATGCTTTGTGAGAAGATGATGAAGCGCTTGAGCCGTGTCAAACCTGCAAAAATTGTGGTCCACTCAATTAAAACCCGTGAACCTACCATGTACATTTTGAGCCAGTGAACCTATCATGTACCTCATTAATGAAACTAATATGCAGCATCGGAACACAACAGGACAGAGGTTTGGATGGCGATGGTCCTGGTGGATGAATCTCTATAATGCTGTAACGCGAGGATGGGTGATGGACAACTAGCACAATTTTGAACCTGGGTATTGCTTCACGGTATGCCGAGTCCCTTTAAAGATTAGATTTCTATATCGAAACTGACAGGATTGTGTTTCTTCAATAGAAATGGCGGTCATCCTTCCAATGAGATATCGTATCCTTCTACATTTTATGGCATAACAAAGTATTGCTGCAGGAGCAAAGGAATGCTATACGATGTCTTGGGGTAGAAATCCTCATGCTATTATCCGCCCATGAAACTTCGGGGCTAAATCATACCAAACCATAAGACATTCGACCTCCAGCCTCCAGCCCAAGCCAACCAGCTATCTCCTTCCTTTTAAATGTTCTTGAGCACGACATTCAATTGTGCATTGCAGACACTTGATTTTATCAAGGAAGATATCAAACATTACTTTGCTGTCTTTCCTCTTTTCTGGTTAGTTCTGTCTGTCAATTGCCATCTCTGTGAAGCATTCTAGTTCCAAAACTATTTTGGATAGGTCTGGTCGTGCTACTCGAAGGCTCACCAATGCTATGAGTCCTATAGTGTTGTTGTTGGTATAACGTTAAAGACCCTTGGAGGCTTATCCTGCCGGTAAACGGTCTCCACCCTCGTATCATCATCCAGTTTTTGAATTCTAAAGGATATCAGGCGGTTTCCTGTGGGTATACTAGTTCAGGGATAAATGGTCTGTTTTAAATCTGATTCGAAAAGTAAATATTTCCAGCACGAAAATCAAGAGTGAAGAGATAGAGCCTTCAAGTTCATGTGATATTGTCAGTGCAACGGATTTTGCCCATCAGAGCTGAACCACCAACTTCATGTTTGTCTTCTCTTTCCTGTGTTTTGTACTTGGAAATTGAAGTGGATCCGTAATTGAGCACCAAAAGCATTGAAAGGACTTAAATAAAAAAGTTTGAGTAACAAATAAAAGAGACTAAACATCTGTTTTATCTTCAATTTCGGTTCCTTAATCTCTAAATCTTTAAAATCAATAAGATTGAATTTGATTTGCTCAAACCAAATAATAAAACATTCCCCGACGAGGTTCTTAAACACAATTATAAAAATAAATCACAAAAATCAATTTCAGATCAAAGCAACATTAAAGAAGCAAAATTATGGGGCCAAAAAAAAACTCAAGGACATTAAAAAAAGCTTTGATTGTGTGAATTCATAGTGAAAGCTCTCATGCCATAGTAAATGACTAATGCCTTTTAATTTTTTTTTAATGTATTTGGCCTTTGTCCCCTAAATGCAACTAAAATCACATTGTATGTCACTAGTTTACGAGATGGTGTTATTTTGCGACTTGAATAAAAATAAATGAATGTAAAATAAAAATATTCACATTATAAAAAATTCTTTGATATTGTTATTAAACTTAATCAAATAAATCAATATTAAAACCTTATGATCCAACTCATTACTTAATTCAGGTTTAAAATTAAATTATAAGGAAGTTTTCATAACATGACTCATTCGACTTGATAAGTCTAGAGACAATCTAGACGACCAGTAAAAATCATGGTATGGATTTAAAAAAATAACTGAAGATAAATTTTTTAATATTAAGACATTGCATATTGGATTGATCTTTGTTTAATGGCTTAACTATCAAATTCGTGACCTGAGTAATGAACTCCATGATAATACAATAGATGCTTATAAAATTGAGTATAAACCAAATGTTAGGATGTTTGTTTGAAACTGTAATAATGAAAAAAATTTTAAAAATATTAGAAATGAAAGAAAAAAAGAAGAAGTAGAAATGACAAAAAAAAAAAGATGGAAAAAAGAAGCTAGCTGACATCCTTCACTGTTAATAATAATAATAATAATAATAATAATAAAAAGAGATGAGTTGACTCCAAACATTTTTTTAGATGTATTAGGTGATTACTAAAAATCCA